>ERZ1108168.94-NODE-94-length-89362-cov-26.688546_pt1 | contig 89362 bp, 78 predicted proteins | sample MGYA00403704_ERZ1108168 | MGnify/ENA primary metagenome ERZ1108168 (study PRJEB35170, sample SAMEA104062421) | human gut metagenome | biome: human gut; feature: human-associated habitat; material: faeces | place: Denmark | collected 2012-06-12 ...
ACGTACGAAACGGAAAAAATGTAATTTTCGACGTGATTCGCAAACGATATGTCGCTCTCACTCCGGAAGAATGGGTGCGTCAACACTTCGTTCACTTTCTTATTGCACACAAAGGATATCCGACCGCCCTTCTTGCCAATGAAGTAATGGTAAAGTTGAACGGCACTACCAAGCGGTGTGATACAGTGCTCTATCGCAGGGATTTATCGGCACGCATGATTGTGGAATACAAGGCACCGCACATTGAAATCACACAGACCGTATTCGATCAGATAACCCGGTATAATATGGTACTGAAAGTAGATTACCTGATTGTCAGCAATGGAATGCAACACTATTGCTGCCGAATGGATTATGAACACCAGAGTTATATTTTCCTCCAGGATATTCCAGACTATAATAACTTATAAAAAAGAGTGTCGCTATCCGGTCACGATAGCGACGCTATGTAAAGCACATACCGTCACTATCACATCCATCTACCGACACCCTGATTCAGTCGTCTTCCGGATACTTTCCGGATAGTATTCTATCTTTACATACTCCCTTCCTGCTTATCGTTATTTCCTTTTTTCTTACTGAATTTCTCCTGCAATTTCTGCATTAATTCATAGAAGTTAGGTATATAAACCGTTGCCAGCAGTGTATTCATTGCCATACCAAAAACAACGGCGGCACCTAATGCAATACGGCTCTGTGCACCTGCTCCAGAAGCAAATAATAACGGCATTACTCCCAATACAAAAGCAAAAGACGTCATTAGGATAGGACGCAACCTGACGTGTCCGGCTTCAAATGCCGACTCACGGATAGAGTTACCCTCGGCATGGAAGTCGCGGGCAAACTCCACAATCAGAATACCATTCTTGGCAGAAAGCGCAACAAGCAAGATAATACCGATTTGAGTATAGATGCTGACCGGAGTTCCCATTACCAGACAGCCTATCATAGCTCCCAATAATGCTACCGGCAATCCGATAACAGCCGCCACCGGACTCGTCCAGCTTTCATATTGTGCAGCCAAAACCAGAAAGGCAACAATCAGAGCCATTACTAAAACAATGGTAGTTGTATTCCCGGCCTGCGTCTCCTGATAAGCAACGGAAGTCCATTCATAACCAAATTCATCGCCCAACTGTTCCTTGAACAATGCTTCCACTTCTTGAATGGCTTGCCCTGTGCTACTTCCCGGAGCGACATTGCAAGTCAGAGAAGCAGTCGAGTACATATTATAACGGTTGATCTGATCCTGTCCTAACTGTTCCTCCACCTTGGTGAAAGATGAAAAAGGCACCATTTCTCCTGCCGCATTGGGAACACTCAGTTTCAAGACATCATCAATCACCCGTTGCGCCTGGTCGCGCGCCTCTATCTTCACTTGGTAGATACGGCCGAATTCTACAAAATCATTTACATACGCCGCACCCATATAATAACTTAATGTAGAGAATACATCATTCAAAGCGATGCCCATAAACTGTACCTTATCCCGGTCGATATTCAGAAAATACTGGGGAACGTTTGCCTGATACTGGCTGGAGACGGAAGCTAAAGCCGGCTTGGAATGATAAGAGGCAAGCATGGCATTGATAGCCTGCTGCATTTCCGTCGGTCCCAGATTTCTCCGGTCTTCCAACTGAAGCTGTAACCCGCCGGACGCTCCCAATCCCGGAATGGCGGGAGGAACCATGGCAAACACAGTCCCAGCCTGAATCGTCATATACGCTTCGCCATTAAAGCGGTTGACAACAGCGGCTGCCGTATGCTCCTTCCCTTTCCTTTCACTCCAGTTTTTCAGTACAACGAAATAAGTGGCCGAGTTACTTTGTTCTCCTCCGCCCATGACGGAAAATCCGGAAATTCCAATATAATTCTCCACTTCCGGATACGAATCTAGAATCCGGTTAATCTTGTCGCCTACCGCCTGTGTACGTTCCAGACTGGCTGCGGGCGGAAGTTGGACAACCGCAATAAAATACCCGTCATCTTCATCCGGAATGAATGTAGACGGCCAGTGCATAAAGAGCAACACGGCAATAGCCGTCAATATGCCATACGACACAAGAGCCATTCCGGGACGTGCCAACAACCATTTGACTATCTTATCATACGCTCCCTGCGTCTTATCATAAGCCTTGTTGAATCCTTTGTATATGAGGAAGTTAGAAGGCTTGCTCTTTTCCAGAAACAACGCACAGAGAGCAGGTGTCAATGTCAGGGAGTTGAAACCGCTCAATACGGTAGAAGCTGCAATAGTCAGCGCAAACTGTTTGTATAATTGTCCGGAAATTCCACTAATCAGCATAGTCGGAATAAATACCGCAAGCAACACAAGCACCACTCCGACGATTGGTCCGGTAATTTCTCCCATAGCTTTCGTCACAGCTTCACGAGTTGAATATTGTCCCGTTTCCAACAATCTCGAAGCGTTCTCCACCACCACTATGGCGTCATCCACCACTATGGCAACTGCCAAAATCAATCCGAACAATGTCAGTGTATTAATAGAAAAGCCGAATGCTGCCATTACCGCCAGTGTACCAATCAGAGACACCGGAATGGTAAGACAAGGAATAATCACCGCCCTCCAGTTCTGCAAAAACAGGAAAATCACAAGTATCACCAGCAGCGTTGTTTCAAAGAAAGTAACCATAACTTCATCAATAGAAGCATGAATCACATCCGTAGTATCCAACGTAACATTATAAGACACTCCTGCCGGGAAGTTGGCGGCCAGTTCCTGCATCTTGGCTTTCACTCCTTTCGAGACATCCAGCGAATTGGAACCCGGTTGCTGATAAATAGCAATAGCCGCCGTAGGCTGCCCTTTCAATCGGGACACCACACTGTAAGAAGCAGATCCCAGATCAATCCTGGCAATATCTTTCAGACGGAGCATGGCCCCATCCTGTTCGCGGTGGATGATAATATTTCCGAACTGTTCGGGAGAACTGAGCCGCCCCTGCACATTCAGTGTATATTGAAAAGCATTCTTATTCTCTTCCCCGATAGGCTGGCCGATATATCCGGCAGATACTTCCATATTCTGCGACTGGATAGACTGATAAACTTGTTGCGGTGAAATATTCCGGATACGCATTGCTTCCGGATCGAGCCAGATACGCATGGAGTAATCCCCTGCTCCCATTACATTCACGGCACCCACTCCGGGCACACGTGTCAACTGGTCGACGAGATTCAACTTTGCATAATTGGTCAGATACAGACTGTTGTAAACAGAATCCTGTGAGGTCATTGTCAGGAACATGACAATATTCGATGATTGTTTCTGTACAGTGACTCCCTGCACCACTACGGGTTCGGGGAGCGATGATTGTGCGACGCTTACCCTGTTTTGTACCTGGACGGTTGCCATATCAATATCCGTACCGACGGCAAATGTGATCGTCAGAGAATAGGCTCCCGAAGAAGATGAATTAGAGGACATATAAAGCATACCGTCTACCCCGTTCACCTGCTGTTCGATAGGAATACCTACTGTTTGGGCAACGGTTTCGGCATTTGCCCCCGGATAAACAGCAGATACCTGTACCGTTGGCGGTGTAATCTCCGGAAATTGCGCTACCGGCAATATATTGAGTGTCACCAGACCGGCTACTACAATCAGCAAGGCAAGGACGGTAGCAAATATCGGTCGGTTGATAAAAAACTTAGAAAACATAAGATTATAGTTTAGGATTAATATTCAGTTTACGGCATCGGTTTTATCTTCATTCCGTCCCTGACCTTCATCAGAGCCTTCGTGACATACCTGTCTTGTGGAGAAAGTCCTCCCGTCACTTGCCGTAAAGTATCACCTATCAACTGCCCTATCTCAATATGCCGGTAACGAACAATGTTAGAATCATTGACAAGATACAAGTATTTTCCCAACTGGTCCGTCCCGATAGAAGCCTCTTTTACCAACATGGCATTATCGGCTTCTCCATACGGTAACGTGATACTTACATATAATCCGCTCTTTAGTATCCCTTGCGGGTTGTCAAAGTTGGCACGAACTGTCAACGTTCCCGTATTCAAGTCCACGTTCGGAGACAGATAATCCAGTGTGGCCGGATACATTTCCGAACCTTCCTTGCCCAACTGAACCATTATTTTCTTCGGAAGTTCCTGTGCACTTTGCCGGTTGTTCATCAACATTTCCAGCCATTGGTTGTCAGCTACATTGAAATATGCGTACATTTGATTATCCTTATAGATAGTAGCCAAAGTGACAGGCTGCAACGAACCGCCCACATAGCTGCCTACATCAACAGTTGCTTTACTGATCGTTCCGTCAAACGGAGCGCGGACATAGCAATAGCTCAGATTCGTATGGGCCGTGCTCAAAGCTGCTTCCGCATTATTGACCGCCGCCACACCTTCTGCCACGGAAGATTCCGCTTGAAGTACCTGTATCTGACTCACGGCATCGCTTTTGACAGCTTCTTTCATACGGCTGTAATTGCTGCGGGCATATTCCAACTGGGCTTGGGCCGTTTTTAGTGCAGCTTCCGCCTGTTCCACCTTATCCTTATATAAGGTAGGTTCGATGACAAACAATAATTGTCCTTGTTTCACCCGTCCTCCTGCAGTATACGAAGTCGATTGCAGCGTTCCGTTCACTCTGGCCACCAGGTTTACAGTCTTTTCCGTTGTCAGATAGCCCGGATAATCTTTCGTCAGAGTTACATTCTTTATTATTGGTTTAGCTACGCTAATTTCCGGAGTTGGCATCCCTCCCATTGCTCCTGCGCTTTTTTTCTCCTTGCAACCGGTCAATATCGGCAGCGCAAAGAAAATATACATTAGTTTTTTCATATCCGTTACGTTAGGTTATATTTTTATTTATAGATTCTTTATTCTTGCCAACCGCCTCCCAAAGCCTTGTAGAGAGTTATCAACTGGAGTAGCGAATTCCCCTGTGCCTGTACCAACTGATTCTCATAGGACAACAAAGACCGCTGTGCATCCAACACATTCTGAAAGGGAGAAAGCCCCTGTTTATAAAGTTCCAATGAAAGTTTCAGTGTCTCAATTCCCTGATTGCGTACTTCGCGCAGCGCTACAATCTGCTTGATTGAATTCCGGTAAGAATTCATTGCATTATCTGTTTCCTGTACAGCAGTCAGGACAGTCTGATTGAATTGGTTGATTGATTCGTCCAGTTGGGCTTTAGCCAGTCGTGTAGCATTAACCAACTGCCCTCCGCTGAAAAGCGTCCAACTCATTGACGGTGCAATCTCATACATCATGCTTTTACTCTTTGTCAAGTCTTTCAAGTCACGAGCCGCATAACCGAACGAGCCTTTCAGAAAAACTTTCGGCAACCAGTCCGCCTTTGAAGCTCCGAGCAATGCCGCTTGTGCGTTTACGCTTCGTTCCGCACTCCGCACATCGGGACGTCTCATCAACAGATCGACAGGCATTCCCACGCCGATCGGTTCCATATAGTCGGGCAATATTCCGACAGGTTCCAGTACCGGACGAATGTCCTGCGGATACATTCCCAGCAAAACTGCTAACATCGTAATATACTGATTGATACCGGCTTCCAGTTGTGGAATGGAAGCTTTTGTGCTATATAACACAGACTTAGCCTGTGCGACATCCAGCTTAGCCACTAATCCAGTGTTATACCGTACTTCCGTGATTTTCAGTACTTCTTCCTGAGAAGCGCAGTTTTTATTCACAACTTCAAGTTCCTGTTGCAGTTCCCTCAAATTGATATAGGCCGAAGCCACTTCCGCCGCCATAGAAATCATTACTCCGGTATATTCCTCCTTACTGGCAGCAAAGTTCTCTTTCTGTGCCTTTACCCGTTTGCGGATACTACCGAACACATCAATTTCCCAACTCATGCTGAGTGATGCATCATAATAATGTTCCGTAGTTTGGGGAATTGAGCTTGTATTTCCACTTGTTTCCTGTCGGGTCCAACCGGCATTCAATCCGATTGAAGGAAAGAAATTGCCACGTTCGGCCCAAAGGTTGGCACGGGCAGCAGCGATGCGGTTAATTGCCATTGCAACGGAATAGTTACGGTCTACCGCCAAAGCAATCAGAGAATCCAGTTTGCTGTCCCCGAAAGATTTCCACCAATGGTCGTCTACCGGAAGTGTCTGTTGAAACACTTCCCCATTTTCTTCCCAGCCGTTAGGGAGAGGAGCTTTCAAATAGCGGTTTGCAGTTTGCCCAACCGCAGTCACAGTTGAAAGAAACAAAAGGAGCGATATGCTCCATGCTCGTATGTTCATATTCAGTTCAGGTTTTTATGAAATGAAAAGATAACAACTAAAGGGTGAGTTTGTTTACCGGCGTAACGACAGAACAAAGTTTCTATTCAGCGTGATGTTATCTTGGGTACGAGATCCCTGTTTATACGGACACTGATAAAAAAAGCCCTGCATTGTTGCAGGGCTTCCTATATTAAACAGTAACTTTAACTACTTGTTAATGGATGACTTCTCTTATTCAGCAGTTTTTCTTCTGATAGCTCTTTTAGTAGTTGGTGCCGGAGCTTCTTCTACCTTGTGCTCGATTTGTATGCCAGCCAATTCAGGGTCAATCATGATGCGTCCGCAATATTCGCAAACGATTACCTTCTTACGTGAACGGATGTCCAACTGTCTCTGAGGCGGAATCTTGTTAAAGCAACCACCACAAGCGTCACGCTGTACGTATACAATACCCAAACCGTTGCGGGAGTTCTTACGGATACGCTTAAATGACTGTAACAAGCGCGGTTCGATCTTAGTTTCCAGGTCTTTAGCCTTGTCTCTCAGTTTTTCTTCTTCCTGCTTGGTTTCAGAAATGATTTCGTCCAGTTCGCCTTTCTTCTGTTCAAGGTCTTTCTGCCTTTCGTCAAGCACCAGTTCATTCTTTGCTACTTCAGCCTCTTTTTCTTCTTTATCTGCAGAATACTCTTTAATTCTCTTTTCACAAAGTTCGATTTCCAATGTCTGGAACTCGATCTCTTTGGTCAGGAAGTCGTATTCGCGGTTATTGCGAACGTTGTCCTGTTGCGACTTATATTTTTCTACTGAAGATTTAGCAGTTTCAATTTCCACCTTCTTGCCGGCAATAGCAACTCTCAGTTCCTCCACTTCTGCTTTGATCTTGTCGATACGAGTACTCAAACCAGCAATTTCATCTTCAAGGTCCTGTACTTCCAATGGAAGTTCACCTCTCAATGTTTTGATTTCATCAATCTTAGACAACATCGTTTGTAGTTGGAACAGCGTCTTCAACTTCTGTTCTACTGTCAACTCATTCGGATCTTTTTTTGCTTCTCTAGCCATTTTACTTACAAATATTTTATGGGATTCGTATTTATTTTACTCAATTGGAGCGCAAAATTAGGAAATAAATCCCGGATTATGGAATAAAAAATTTCTTTTGTATATTGTTCGCTTTCGTAATGACCAATTTCCGTCATCAGGATTTCCCCTTCGTGACCGAAATAATCATGATACTTTATCTCACCTGTAATAAAAACATCCGCTCCCGACCGGATTGCCTGTGGAAGCAGAAACGCGCCTGCACCTCCGCATAGTGCTACTTTTCGTATTTCCCTGCCCGTCAACCTATTATGGCGCAGACAGCCAACCTCGAAGGTTTTTTTGATACGTTTCAGAAATTCAAGTTCGGTTTCCGATTCATCCAGTTCACCGATAATTCCCGAGCCTGCCTGTGTCCAGTCGTTCTGCAACGGATAAATGTCGAACGCCGGTTCCTCATAAGGATGAACGGCCAGCAAGGCTCTGACGACTGCCGATTTTTTGAATGCAGGGAGGATAGTCTCTATCCTTACTTCTCCTTCACGATGCAATTCGCCGATTGCCCCACAGAAAGGATGCGTTCCCTCCTTTGCCCGGAAAGTCCCCTCTCCTTCTAAATTGTAACTGCATGAATCATAGTTGCCTATGTTTCCGCATCCCGCAGCAAACAGCGCTTCCCGCACTGCATCAGCTTGCGTATTAGGAACAAATGTAACCAATTTAATCAGGCTATTCTCCTTCGGTTCAAGTACTTTCAGATTCTTCAGTCCGATTTTTTCGGCTATCTTATAATTCACTCCGCCTTGGGCATTATCAAGATTGGTATGTGCCGAATAGATCACAATATCATTCTTTATTGCTTTCAGCATACAGCGTTCCACATAATCTTTGCCCGTAATGGACTTATATCCTTTAAAAATCAGCGGATGATGTGATATGACGAGATTGTATCCCAACGCGATAGCTTCATCCAACACAGCCTCGGTGACGTCAAGACACAACAAAGCCCCTGCTGCTTCCGCATCTGTCAATCCGATTTGCAGGCCGGCATTATCGAAACCGTCTTGCAATGGCAGAGGCGCGAATTGTTCAAGGGCGCTTACTATTTCCTTAATTTTCATTATTCGTAGAAAATTTGGTTGCAAATATAAGAAAATAAAAGGGAACAAACACTCTTTGTTCTCATTTTTTTAGTAAATTTGTCGCCTATCCTATAATTATTGAACACGATGAAAACAATTTTATTCTATTTTCTACTAGCTATTTTGGCAGTTTCCTGTCAATCGAAACAGAGCGAGAATACCGAAAAGGAAGTTTCCGACAACGTAAGTAACAGTGATACTGAAGAATGTATTGCGGACACAATAAGCGCCACCGCTATCTTCTGGATAGATAAAGCGGAGACAAAACATTGCAAAGAATGGGGATTCCGTACTGTTAAAGCAAAAGTTCTCATTCATGAAAACGGAAAGGTCGATTTAGAGGCTTTCGTCAAAAAACAATCGCCGGATATGGAGAAGTATGTACGGCATCATCTCGCTAAATTTCAAGTATCAGAAAAAATGTTGGAAAGCGGATATGTGCAACCGGGTGAACAGTTCGTTCAGCTTCGTTGCTTATATGGGAAAGTCAAAGCAAAGTAAGACTCCGCTCCTCTTCCAACAGGGGACGATTTCTTCCGACCGTTCAGACTTGATGTTTCGAGCCTTGGAAACTCCAGTTCCAAGGCTGGAAACTGTAGTTTCATACGCTGGAAACCGGAGTTTCTAAGGCTGGAAACTGTAATTTCCCATAAGCCCCAGTGGATAAAAATCCCAAACTTTGCATTCTCAAACCAGGAAGGGACAGGTCTTGTATCTAAGGACTCCCATGCAGGAGCATAAGTTTTTTGCCCCATTAAAGAAATAGATACCAAACAAAAAATAGCAATCAGATGTGTTTTCATCGTTTTCAAAATTAAACAGTTATTGTACTATTCTTTAAAGACATTGGCAAATATATTAAAAAATATAATTAATTGGATCATTTATTATTATATTATTTAATATGTAGGGCAGATTAAGTTATTATACATGGCGGAATAGAACTTTATTCTTCAAAGCATATCGCTCGTCCACGACTCTATCTGTGGGGAAAAATGTAAAGATCAACCGCCATTCTCCTTTGTGATAAACGAACTTACGACCGTTTGCGCCTCGAAGAATTATTTCATATTTTTCCCATAGAAAGGCTTCAATACGTTTCGGCATTTCGCAGCCCATTGCCGAAAACTCCACTGTAATGAAGAAATGTGGAATAGATATTCCGGCAACTTCCTGAAATATACGATCGATTATTGTCATTTCTTAGCTTCTTTTGATACCTCCAAGAGCTTTCCGTATGCATCAAATGACCTTCGCGAAGCTAACGAAATGGTTATCATCAGCGACAACATGGATGCAGTGAATGTGATCACCATAATCATCATCTGATATTTGATAGCCACATTCGGACTGCTTCCTCCCAAAATCTGTCCTATCATTGTTCCCGGAAGGGCTACTAGTCCCATTACGGCAATATTGGCAATCAACGGGCTGAAGGATTTGATAATAGCTTGTTTGATAAATGGTGCCTGCGCTTCTTGTCGCGTAGCTCCATTTCCCAATAAATATCGGTATAGTTGTTGCTCACGTTTCAGGCCACTATAATATGTATTCAAAGCAATCACATTGCTCGATAGCATATTTCCCATTAGGATTCCGAAGATCGGAATAAAGTACTGGGCGCTAAAAATATTATCCAGTTGAAGCACAATACCTATAAAATATAATCCGACCAATATTACACTGCACAAGAATCCCACAGTAATGGGAATCAGTAAGATGCGTCGTTTCAGTCCGGTCCGTACCAATGCTGTTTGTCCCGCAACGAATATCATAACAATGACCCAAAGAAAATTAATCCAGGGGTTATTCCATAAAAAGAGATATTTTAGATAAATGCCGATAAAAAATAATTGAATAATCATTCGGAGTGTGCCTATCACAGCAGGTTTCAACAATCCCGTCTTAAATTTCCATAGATAGAAAAAGGGAATGGCAAGCAGCAGCAAGCCAACAAAAAGATTATAATATGATATATCAATGGTTCCCACAACAAGTTTCGTTTTATATCGTCCTAACAGATTTCGTTTATAATTCTATTAAATAATGGCATCCCGAAGCAAAGTCCTTATCATGCGATACTGCCAAAACAGCTGCCCCTTTTTCTGCCTGCCGTCGGAAAAAAGCCAGTACTTTGTCTGTCGATCCGGTATCTAATGCCGATGTCGGTTCATCAATTACAATCAACGGCTTATTGAGCAATGCGGCCACAGCTAACATAATGCGCTGGCGCTGTCCACCCGAAACCTCATTTACTCTTTTAAAGTATAATTCATGCTCCAATCCCAACTCGTCAAAACACATAAAAAGCCTTTCTTCCGAAAAAGGAACGGAACGGTTTACTTTCAGCTCGAATGGCAAAGATACCATTTCTTTTACCCATTCGAAAGGTAACGCCAGTTCTTGGGGAATCCATGCAATCTGGCGGCGGACAAGATCAATGGTTGATTTATCCAGTAACGTCCCGCCTACTTTAATAGTCCCCTCATATAATGGCACAAAGCCCATTACGGCGTTTAGTAAGGAAGTCTTTCCACAACCGGATTGTCCTACGATACAGGCTGTCTCGCCCTTCTCCAATTTCATTTCAAAACCGGAAAAAAGGACTTCTGTTCCAAAAGCGATACAGGCATTATTGATATGTAACATGGCGTTTTTAATTCTTTCTTTCCGGCAAAGGTACTATTTTCTTGAAAAACGTTATCTTTGCCTCACTAATTAATTCGAGAAAAGTTATGATACTAAACGAAAGAGATGCCCGTCACGAGCATATATTGCAGGTTGCCCGTCAGATGATGACAGCTGCACGTACTGCTCCGAAGGGAAAGGGAATTGATATTATTGAAGTGGCCTTAATCACTGATGAAGAGATTAAACAACTATCCGATACAATGGTTGCTATGGTTGAAGAGCACGGAATGAAATTTTTCCTTCGTGACGCTGACAACATCTTAAATGCCGAATGTGTTATATTAATAGGAACGCGCGAGCAAGCGCAGGGCTTGAATTGTGGCCATTGTGGATTTACAACCTGTGCCGGGCGTACGGAAGGAGTCCCTTGCGCAATAAATAGTATTGATGTAGGTATCGCTATTGGTTCCGCTTGTGCCACAGCCGCCGATATGCGCGTAGACACACGTGTCATGTTCTCTGCCGGACTGGCAGCACAACGCCTGAACTGGCTGAAAGACTGCAAAATGGTTATGGCAATTCCTGTAAGTGCATCCTCCAAGAATCCGTTTTTCGACCGGAAGCCTAAACAGGAAACCAAGGCTTAACACCGTGTATGGCCGAGTTAAATTAAACAATTTATATAAACTTAAATAGATTAGTCTAATGGGAATTATGGTTGGACTCCCCAGCCCCAGTGGTTCGGAGAAGGATTTACAATTAAATTTCGGAAAGAATATGACCGTACAGGTGGAAATGAGAGCTCCTCATCTGCCTGCCGAATGGCATACGCAAAGCGGCATACAATTAACATGGCCACACGCCGGTACGGACTGGGCATATATGCTGACAGAAGTACAGGAGTGTTTTATAAACATAGCCCGGGAAATAGCAGAACGTGAATTACTCCTGATTGTCACTCCCGAACCGGAAGCCGTGAGAGAACAGATCGCTTCAAGCGTAAATATAGATAACGTCCGTTTCTTGGAATGTGAAACCAACGACACATGGGCGCGTGACCATGGTGCTATCACCATGATAGACAACGGCACTCCTTCCCTGCTCGACTTCACATTCAATGGTTGGGGGTTAAAGTTTGCCTCCGACTTGGATAATCGAATTACCCGACACGCCGTAGAAGCGGAAGTATTAAAAGGTCATTATGTCAATCGTCTCGGTTTCGTCTTTGAAGGAGGTTCTATCGAAAGCGACGGTATGGGTGTTCTACTCACCACTTCCGAATGCCTGCTCTCTCCCAACCGGAACGGACAACTCAATCAAGTAGAGATAGAAGAATACCTGAAATCAACCTTCTATCTGCAAAAGATTCTTTGGCTGGATCATGGTTATCTGGCAGGTGATGACACTGACAGCCATATCGACACTCTAGCACGTTTTTGTTCTACAAATACCATTGCTTATGTGAAATGTGACGATAAAGAGGATGAGCATTACGAAGCACTGCGCGCAATGGAAGAACAACTGAAGACATTCCGTACGCTGGCAGGAGAACCTTATCGTCTGTTAGCTTTGCCAATGGTCGATAAGATAGAAGAAAATTGCGAACGTCTGCCTGCTACATACGCTAATTTTCTGATAATGAATGATGCCGTTCTCTATCCTACATACAACCAGCCGGCAAACGACCGGAAAGCAGGTGAAGTACTGCAACAAGCATTTCCCAAACATGAGATAGTAGGAATTGATTGCCGTGCGCTTATCAAGCAACACGGTTCTTTACATTGTGTCACTATGCAATATCCACAAGGAGTTATTAAATAAACAGTCATTATGAGAAAGATAAAAGTAGGATTGATACAGCAATCCAATACCGCAGATATACGAATGAATTTAATGAATCTTGCGAAAAGTATTGAGGCTTGTGCTGCTCATGGCGCACAGTTGATTGTACTTCAAGAATTACATAATTCGCTTTATTTCTGTCAGACAGAGAATACTAATTTGTTCGATCTTGCCGAACCGATTCCCGGTCCTTCCACCGGATTTTATTCGGAACTGGCAGCAGCTAATAGAGTGGTTCTTGTCACCTCTCTTTTTGAGAAACGTGCTCCCGGGCTCTATCATAATACTGCCGTTGTTTTTGACCGTGACGGAAGCATTGCAGGAAAATACCGTAAAATGCACATTCCTGATGATCCTGCCTACTACGAGAAGTTCTATTTCACTCCCGGAGATATAGGGTTTGAACCGATCCAGACTTCTTTAGGAAAACTTGGAGTATTGGTATGTTGGGATCAATGGTATCCGGAAGCTGCCCGTCTAATGGCGCTGAAAGGTGCAGAACTTTTAATTTATCCTACTGCTATCGGCTGGGAAAGTAGCGATACGGATGATGAGAAAGCTCGTCAACTCAATGCATGGATTATCTCCCAACGTGCCCATGCTGTTGCAAACGGTCTTCCTGTTATTTCCGTCAACCGTGTAGGACATGAACCCGATCCTTCGGGACAGACTAACGGTATTCTATTTTGGGGAAATAGCTTTGTGGTCGGTCCGCAAGGAGAATTCTTAGCGCAAGCAGGTAATGACCGTCCGGAGAATATGGTCGTCGAAATAGATATGGAACGTTCGGAAAATGTACGCCGTTGGTGGCCATTCTTGCGTGACCGTCGGATTGACGAATACGAAGGACTGACTAAACGCTTTCTGGACTAGAGTTTGAGATATAATCAATAGTCGTATATTAAAAAACGAAGGGCACAGAGTGAAATGTAAAATTAAAACTCTGTGCCCTTTCTATATACTGTATAATGGACTTCTTATTGGAAAGTTATCTTTTTATTAGCCAAAAAATTGGCACCTCCATAAATAAACAAGCCCAGAAATTGCGCAAGATATTCATTAACGTCCAATCCTTCTACTAACAGGATAAGAAATAAGAATTGTGCGGTGTAAGCCACTCCGAAAGCAGAGCAAAAGAGCAGTATCTGTTTCCAGAGACTGTTCTTTTTGTTTTCTACGGGAAATATCCAGTACTTACACCAGATAAAATTATGAATCTGAGCTATCAGGTACGCCGTTATATTAGCCACCATATAGTCACCGTCGAATGATATTTCTTTCATCATTAACCATACAACCAACGCCATAATCAAAGCGTTCATTGTACCGATTACTATAAAACGGAATATACGTACTGATTCTTTCACTCTCCTTCCTTGATATCAACGATCAAATTCAATTCGTCAAGTTGAGTCTGGTCAATAGCAGACGGCGCATCCAACATTACATCACGTCCTGAGTTGTTCTTCGGGAACGCAATACAGTCGCGGATAGAATCGAGCCCGGCAAACAGAGATACCCAACGGTCAAGTCCGTATGCCAAACCACCGTGAGGAGGTGCACCGTACTTAAACGCATTCATCAGGAAGCCAAATTGTGCCTGTGCTTTTTCAGGTGTAAAGCCCAGAATCTCGAACATCTTAGCTTGCAGCTGTGCATCGTGGATACGGATAGAACCGCCGCCAACTTCCACACCGTTAATAACCATATCATATGCGTCAGCGCGCACAGCAGCAGGATCTGTATCCAGCAAAGGAATATCTTCTTCTTTCGGATGAGTGAACGGATGATGCATAGCCATTAGACGGCCTTCCTCTTCACTCCATTCGAACATCGGGAAGTCTATCACCCAAAGGCAAGCAAACTTGTTCTTATCACGCAATCCTAATTGAGAACCCATTTCCAAACGAAGCTCACAAAGTTGCTTACGTGTCTTCATCACATCATCACCGGACAGGATCAAGATCAAATCACCCGGTTTCGCACCGAACGCTTCTTTCATCTGCTGCAATACTTCTTGGGTATAGAACTTATCTACGCTCGATTTCACCGTTCCATCTGCTTCGACGCGGGCATATACCATACCTTTCGCACCAATCTGCGGTTTCTTCACAAACTCAGTCAATGCATCCAGTTGCTTACGGGTATAGGTTGCAGCACCTTCCGCACAGATACCACCCACGTAAGCAGCATTATCAAATACAGAAAATCCGTGGCCTTTCATGATATCCATTAGTTCCACAAATTTCATACCGAAACGTAAGTCTGGCTTATCACTACCATAATATTTCATGGCATCTGCCCAAGACATACGCAGGAACGGTTCGGTTAGTTCCACACCACGAAGGGTTTTAAACAGATGTTTAGCCATTCCTTCGAAAGTGGCGATAATGTCTTCCTGCTCAACGAAACTCATTTCACAGTCAATCTGTGTGAATTCCGGCTGACGGTCGGCACGCAGGTCCTCATCGCGGAAGCATTTTGCAATCTGGAAATAACGGTCGAAACCGGAAACCATTAGTAGTTGCTTCAAAGTCTGCGGAGACTGTGGAAGTGCATAGAACTGTCCCGGGTTCATACGTGAAGGCACAACAAAATCACGTGCACCTTCCGGAGTGGAACCGATCAATACAGGCGTTTCTACTTCGATGAAACCTAACTTGTCAAGATAGGTACGGACTTCGATTGTCATCTTATGACGTAACTCCAAATTAGAGCGGACAGCATTACGACGCAAATCCAGATAACGGTATTTCATACGGATATCGTCACCGCCGTCCGTGTTATCTTCAATTGTAAACGGAGGAGTCATTGCAGTATTCAGTACGTTCAGTTCGGAAACAATGATTTCAATGTCTCCGGTAGGAATATTTGCATTCTTGCTGAAACGTTCGTTTACCGTTCCTGTCACCTGAATAACGAATTCACGTCCCAATTTATTGGCACGTTCACAGAGTTCTGCGTTTACTTCTTCATTAAAAACCAATTGGGTAATACCGTAACGGTCGCGAAGGTCAATAAAGGTCATGCCCCCCATTTTACGGCTGCGTTGCACCCAGCCGGACAACGTAACTTGCTTATTTACGTCAGAGATTCTCAGTTCTCCACATGTATGCGTTCTGAACATATATTTTATTATTTAGATAATTATCACTCGTGTTTCTAATTTTGGACGAGCCAAAACTTTGCAAAAGTACGCAATAATTTGTAATTCGTGAGTAGTAATTAATAAATTTATTACCCCTTTTTCGTCAGTTTCTTTAATATCTTCTTGTTTCTATCTGTTATATTATCTACAATCGCTTCATTCATTAATTTGATTCCGTTCATGTACTCCTGTGCTCTTTGAAGCACATTTGCCGCATCTTTTTCTGCTGCTTGTGGCACTACCACACGCAAACCTCTCTGAATCAATTCAATATTCACATCAGCATCCGTTTCCATAGGATCACCGTCGAAATGTACCACACCCGGAGCGGTTCTACGGATACACAATCGTCTACAACGGAATGTTTTGATACGGCTATTCTGATCAATAGTCTTATTGAATAACTGAAAAGCGAGTGAAGGAACATCTAAAACGGTAAACGGTTCGAGAATGGTCACATCCAGCAATCCATCTGTCAGTGTAGCTTGCGGAGCGATATATGCATTGTTTCCATACTGCGAAGCGTTACCGCATGCAATAAGAAAAGCTTTGTATTTGGTTACTCCATTTTCCGTTTCCAGTTCATAAGTTTCTGGCTGATATTTAAGACTTTCCTGCAATGTCTTTTCCAGATAAGTCAATAACCCACGTTTGCCGGCATGCGCAAACTTCAAGCTAACAAAAGCATCGAAGCCGACTCCGCAGGTACAGAAAAAATCTGTTCCGTTAATCTTGCCATAATCTATTACGTCCATGCAACCTTCATTAAGCACTTCCAATGCTTTCTTCGGTTCCATGGGTATATGCAGGTGCCGTGCAAGTCCATTGCCCGAGCCACAAGGAATGATTCCCAAAGCGGTATCCGTATGCACCAACGAACGAGCTATCTCATTGATCGTTCCGTCTCCTCCGATAGCTACTACTATATCTGCCTTTTCCTCGGCAGCTTTCGCGGCTATTTCTACTGCATGACCGGCTCTCTCTGTATACACTACTTCCCAAGAGTATCTCGCCTTGTCTATTTTTTCATTCAGCAAGCTAAGAATCAATTCCTTACTTTGTGTACCCGAAATAGGATTGACGACGAATATTATTTTCTTCATTCTTTCGTTCATGCTATTCTTGTCGATTGTAGACGACAAAAGTAATACAAATATATTAAATTTTAATCTATTAGAGGTTTCTAATCATACGAAGGCAACTTTTTTCCCTTAAAAAGAACAGATAAAAGCAAATTTTGTTATCTTTGCCCCCTGTTTTAAACACTTGTTAAGATAAAAGGAAATTAGATCATCAGCGAATGATCTGAGTATGAGTATAATAAATTATAATTCATGGGATTATTACAAGAGAAGTTAGCTAAGTACGACCTGCCACAAAAGTTTATGGCACAGGGCGTTTACCCATATTTCCGTGAGATAGAAGGAAAGCAGGGTACAGAGGTAGAAATGGGCGGACACGAAGTGTTGATGTTCGGTTCCAATGCATACACTGGCCTTACGGGAGATGAAAGAGTGATTGAAGCAGGTATCAAAGCCATGCGCAAATACGGTTCCGGTTGTGCCGGTTCACGTTTTCTGAATGGTACGCTCGATCTTCATGTTCAACTTGAAAAAGAACTGGCAGCCTTTGTTGGCAAGGATGAAGCACTTTGCTTCTCTACCGGTTTTACGGTTAATTCCGGAGTTATCTCATGCCTGACCGACCGAAATGATTATATAATATGTGATGACCGTGACCATGCCTCTATCGTAGATGGCCGTCGTCTCTCCTTCTCACAGCAATTAAAATATAAGCACAACGATATGGCGGATCTGGAAAAGCAACTTCAGAAGTGCAATCCGGATTCAGTGAAACTGATCATAGTAGACGGTGTATTCTCTATGGAAGGTGACTTGGCAAACCTACCCGAAATCGTTCGCCTGAAACATAAATACAATGCTACTATCATGGTAGACGAAGCTCACGGTTTGGGTGTATTCGGAAAACAGGGACGTGGTGTATGCGACCATTTCGGTCTGACACACGAAGTAGACCTGATCATGGGTACTTTCAGTAAGTCACTGGCCTCTATCGGCGGTTTTATCGCTGCTGATTCTTCTATCATCAACTGGCTGCGACACAATGCACGTACTTATATTTTCAGTGCATCCAACACTCCGGCTGCAACAGCAGCTGCTCTGGAAGCGCTTCATATCATCCAGAATGAACCGGAAAGACTGAACGCTCTGTGGGAAGCAACCAACTATGCTCTGAGACGTTTCCGTGAAGCAGGCTTCGAGATCGGTGCTACTGAGTCTCCTATCATTCCTCTTTATGTACGCGATACGGAGAAGACTTTCATGGTTACTAAGTTAGCTTTCGACGAAGGTGTATTCATCAATCCGGTTATTCCGCCGGCATGTGCTCCGCAAGACACATTGGTACGCGTGGCATTGATGGCTACTCACACCAAAGAACAAATAGACAGTGCTGTAGAAAAGTTAGTGAAAGCTTTCAAAGCTTTAGACCTTTTGTAAGCAGCATCTCTGAAAAGCTATAAAAAAGCTACTTTCCGAAAGACAAATCATCAGGAAAGTAGCTTTTTTAATTCTACAGCAAACAAATTACTTCTGCTTTGCGTAACGAATTTCCATTCCTTGGTTATCCAGAACCAAAGAATCAGCCGTCAGTCTCTTGATATCCATCGTATCCACAAATTCAATCGTCTGGCCATTACCGATACTTTTTCCTGTCAGAATCAGTTTAGTTCCTTCCTGTTTCCAGCTTTCATAAACCAAAGTAGCCATATTGACAGAAGAAGCAACGCCTCCTTCTTCCATCTTAATACCTTGTACTTGTCCTTCCAGTCCCGGCACAGGTTCTACCCATGAGCCAACAATTGAGGCAGAGTTACCTCCACATGCAGCCAATAAACCCATCAACAGAGTTGCTGCCAACATTTTCTTTTTCATTCTGTAGTTCTGATTAGATTATTAATTAGTCATTAGTCCGATCCGCCTTCTTCCCTACTACAATCACTTTCTTTGCAGTTGGTATCGTATTCGATCCCGGCTCTTCCTCTTCTTCTATGTAATTCACCTGTACGGTGTCTCCCAGTTCGAAGCCACCGACTTCACTCGGCTCCTGATCCATCGTACTGACGAACACTGTATCTCCTTTCGAAGTAACCAACATAAAATTATTCATCGAAGCATCTTCTACTACCCCGAAGATTGTTTTCTCATCTTCTGTAGGAGCAACAGCCAGACTATCATCCATAGTATCCTGCTCTTGTCCCGCAGTCTGTTCGCTCTTTGATTGACAAGCACTTATCACACCAACCAAAACAGCAAACAATAAAAAAACTCTCATTTTGTTCATATGCTTTTTATTTGAGATAAAACTTAGAATATTGCAAAGGTAATTTTTAAAATTGTTTTTCCCATGAACCTGCTTAAAATTAATTGAAATAAGGCATTAAAAGTTTTTCTATACCGGCACACGCTCATTACAAAATAATGATACATATATAATTATACAAAACGTAAAATAAGGATAAGACAGACAAAACAGGAATATGTTAAATACTATTTTAGCTCATTCCGATCAAACATACAATATATTAATAATCAGATAAATAATAGATAAATTAAGGATATATTCAGATAAGTTCATGGAGAACTTGGTAGCAGATTTTAGAAAAATAAGCTTTCATCTTTTGAAAATTTAAGGTTTACAAATATTGAATGATTTTCTTTGCTTTGTTGGCGACAAAAATAGTTATATTTTTCAGAAATACGCTATAAATTGATGCTTTTTTTAAAAGTTATTTCTTCGTTTACCCTATCTTTTCCTTTTATAATTCTGATAAAGTAATATTTCAGGAGGTATTTGAAATTAATATGTACTCATAATACTCATCCCACCAAGTTCTCCATGAACTTATACCGCCTTAGAGTTTACTAAATTCTATATTTCACAACCTAATTTTTAATCAAAAATCAACACACAATCAATGCCTATGGAAATATTACAGTATTATGATTTACCATCCCTATCGTTTACAAACAAAACCGGTAAACTAGTTATTATTTTAAAATCAAAATTATGAAAAACATTTTATTTACTTCAAACAAAGTGCACACAACCGCGCGAATCGGTGTTCTGTTCTTTTCTTTATGTTTTTCTCCACTCATAAATGCCGGCAATGCGGAAAAGCCGATGAATGGCATAGAGAGTTCAGAAACAACGCAACAAAATAAGATTAAAATAACAGGTGTAGTAACAGACAGCAAAGGAGAATCTATCATCGGAGCCAATGTTGTAGTAAAAGGACAATCAAACGTCGGAGCAATAACCGATGTAGAAGGACGTTATCAGATTATGATTCCTTCCGACAATGCAATTTTGCAAGTATCATATCTTGGATACGTAACCGAAGAAATAAAAGTAAAAGGGCGCCGCAACATCAATGTGATGCTGAACGAAGACTCCAAAGCGCTGGACGAAGTTGTAGTAGTCGGCTACGGACAGCAGAAAAAGGAAAGCGTAGTCGTTTCTATGAGTTCCATCAAACCAAAGGATATCGTTGTCCCTTCGCGAAGCCTGAATAACAGTCTTGCCGGACAAGTCGCCGGTTTGATTGCAGTACAACGTTCGGGTGAACCCGGATATGATAACGCAGAGTTTTGGATTCGAGGCGTAAGTACCTTTGCGGGTGGTACATCTCCACTGGTACTTGTGGACGGTGTACCCAGAAGCATGAGTGATATTGAACCCGACGAAATCGAAACGTTTTCGGTTTTGAAGGATGCCGCTGCAACAGCCATTTATGGTGCCGAGGGAGCCAATGGTGTAGTACTTGTCACTACCAAACGCGGACGTGTAGAGAAGGCAAAGATTTCATTCAAGACAGAACACACCATTTCTTCCCCCACCCGTCTTCCCGAATTCGTTGGTTCGGCCGACTATCTGGACCTGTTCAACGAAGCACTCCATAATGATGGGGAATTACCGCAGTTTTCGGATGACTTAATTGCACATTACCGGAACAATGACGATCCGGACCTATATCCAAATACCAACTGGATCGACAAAATGTTACGTAAAAACACATTCACACACAGATATACCTTGAATGTACGTGGAGGTACAGAAAAAGCAAAATACTTTGTTTCGGCAGCATATTACAACGAAAGTGGTATTTTCAAAGGAAGTCCTACCAAACAATATAATACAAACATCGGCATCGACCGTATCAATCTTCGTTCAAATATTGATATGAACGTATCAAGCACTACAACTGTAGGAGTTGACCTCGCACTTCAGTATCTGGTTAATAATTATCCGGGAACAGGAACTGCCAATATATTCCGTTCCATGCTGATTACTCCTCCTTATACATTTCCGGCTGTATACAGTGATGGTACTGTTTCAACCTACTCACAGGAACGTGACGCTAACATGCGCAACCCGTACAACTTATTGATGAACTCCGGATACGCCAAAGAATACCGTACTGCCATTCAATCCAAAGTTTATGTAGACCAGAAACTGGATTTTATCACCAAAGGTTTGTCTGTACGCCTGAACGCAAGTTATGACTATGATAGTGAAATGATCGTTCGCCGTGAATATAATCCGACAAGATATCATGCTACGGGACGCGACGAAAACGGCAATCTATTATTTGCCACAGTCGTATCCGGAAACCCTGAATTGCAGGACCCTAAGAATAGTGCGACAAGCGCAACCAAGAAGATTTACATAGATGCTGCCATCAACTATAAACGTACGTTCGACCAGCACGAAGTAGGTGCCATGCTATTGTACATGCAAAAGGAAACCCAATATCACAATGTAGCACTTCCCTATCGTAAGCAAGGTCTGGTAGGACGTTTAACTTACGGTTACGGCGGACGCTATTTCATTGAAGGCAACTTCGGATACACCGGTTCGGAAGCATTTGCTTCGGGCAACCGTTTCGGTTTCTTCCCGGCAGTAGGTCTTGCCTACTACATTTCCAATGAGTCTTTCTACCCGGAAGTAATCAAAAAGTATGTCCCCAAACTCAAATTAAGAGCCTCTGTCGGACGTGCCGGTAACGACAATACAGGAGGAACCCGTTTCTTGTACCGTCCGACCTACAAAATGGATGCCGGAGGTTTTACGCAAGGTTACAATGATACCGGAGGCGGTCTGAACGGTATCGGCAACGGCATCATAGAAGGACGTTTTGCAGCTCCTTACTTGGGATGGGAAGTAGAAGACAAACAAAACTACGGTTTCGATATCGGCTTGTTTGACAACCGTCTTGAAGTTATCTTTGATTACTTCGATTCTACCAGAAGCCAGATTCTGCTGCAACGTCAGACTGTTCCCCAGCTTGGCGGTCTGAGAGACGATCCGTGGCAAAACTTCGGTAAGGTTCGCAACAGAGGTGTTGACATGTCTGTGAACGCTCATCAAAATATAGGCAAGGTAAAACTTAGCGCAAGAGGTACATTCACATTCACCCGCAATAAAATTCTGGAATATGATGAACTTCCTCCAAAGTATGACTACCAAGCTATTACGGGCAAACGTGTCAGTGATAAAGATAATCTCTATTACATCGCAGAACGACTTTATACCGAAGACGACTTTACCGTAAGCACCAACGCTAACGGTCTGAAGACTTATAAACTCCGTTCGGAAATTCCACAACCAACCTTAGGCGGACTCCTTGGTCCCGGTGACATCAAATATACCGACGTCAATGGAGACGGAATCATCGACTCTTATGACCGTGTAAGAGGAATCGGTCATCCGGAAACTCCGGAAATTATCTACGGATTCGGTTTAAATGCCGAATATAAAGGAATCTACGCCAGCATCTTCTTCCAGGGAGCAGGGAACACTTCTGTATTATTGGGTGGAAAGACTTCCGAAGGATGGTACCCATTCTCATGGGGTGTAGACCAGTCCAACTATCGCACCTTTGCATTAAACCGTTGGACAGAGAACAATCCGAGCCAGGATGTAATTATTCCCCGTCTGCACAAGAGCAATGCGAACAATGCTAATAACCGCGTTGCCAGTACATGGTGGCTGCGCGATGGCTCTTTCCTCCGATTGAAGAATATAGAAATCGGCTATCAGATACCTAAGAAATTCTTAAGCAAGATCGGCTTCGAAGCTGCCCGTATCTATCTGATGGGATATAACCTGGCAGTATGGGATCATATCAAATATTTCGATCCGGAAGCCGGAAATGCGAATGCCGGACTTAACTATCCGCTGCCGCGAACCTATACAATCGGTCTTGATTTCACATTCTAAAAACCATAAAAGATAAAAATATGAAAAGTAAAAGTCACATATATATGTTGCTGATGGGATTATTCTTCTCCGTCAGTTCATGTGATTATCTGGCTGTTTCGGACCAGATGTCAGGAGGCTTGCAAAATACAGATCAAATATTTGAAAACGTAGCCTATACCAAACGATGGTATGCCAATGTCTTTGCAGGAATCCCCGATTATTCGGGAATAAACAGCCTGAATGTAGGAGCCTTTAAAAATCCGTGGGCTGCAATCTGCGATGAACTAGTAGTAGGTTATGGAAATGCTGCCAAGGCCAACAACTCGGACAAGAATGCGGCGACTGCTGGTTTTCACCGCTATGGCGACTGCTATAAATACATCCGGCAGGCTAACATTTTCCTAGAGAAAGCTCATGTGATTACAACCAGCGGTACGCAAGGCGACAGACTGGAAGAAGACGAACTGAATGAGATGCGTGCCAACGTACGCTTCATGCGTGCATTTTACAATTATCTGCTATTGGAACAATACGGTCCTATTATCCTCGTAAAAGATAAGGTATACGAGGCGACAGAGACTCAGGATGTTCCCAGAAATACGGTAGATGAAGTTATCACGTATATTGATCAGGAACTACGTGAAGTAGCTAATGAACTGCCACAGGAACCGATGCACGAAAATGAATCTTACCGCGCATGGCCAACCAAAGGTGTCGCTTTGGCCGTACGTGCCAAATTGTGGCTATATGCAGCCAGCCCCCTTCTCAACGGGGGATACAGAGAAGCGCTGTCTCTGACCAACCCAGACGGTACAAGACTCTTCCCGGATCGTGATGACAACAAATGGAATACTGCATTAAACGCCTGCAAAGATTTCATCGATTACGCAGAAACCGGAAACCGCTACGAGTTATACAAAGAATATACAACAAGCAGCACCGGTGAACAGATTCTAGACGTAGATGCCTCCGTTTACAACCTCTTTCAGAAATACAATAAAGAAATCATCTGGGGCACCGCCAACAACGACTGGGGAGGACTTGACGGTGACGCATTCGACCGAAGAATCGTTCCTCGCTGCGAAAAGAACGGTTTGGGTTCGACCGGAGTAACGCAAGAACTCGTAGACGCCTTCTATATGAACGACGGACTTCCTATCAAGGAAACCGACTATCTGCCGAAATCAACACTTTATAAAGAAGATGGTTACGGAACTTACAAGGACAAGAATGACGGAAAATACTCTAAGAACTACACCAACGTAACAGTCAGTAACCGCTATCTGAATCGTGAAGCACGTTTCTACAACACTGTCTTCTTCAACGGACGCCAATGGCCTGTCACCTGCAAACAAGTCCAGTTCTACAATGGAGGTAATGCAGGCGTTCAGGAAGGACAAGCCACTACAACCGGATATATGCTTTTCAAGCGCTTCAACCGATCAATCAGCAAAACCAGTCCGGGTGTAGCTAGTCAGAACCGTCCTTCCATAATCTTCCGTCTGGCGGATTTCTATCTGATATATGCAGAAGTTGCCAACGAAGTAAATCCGAGCGACTCACGCGTACTGACTTATCTGAACCTCGTACGCGAACGGGCAGGCTTGCCGAAAGTAGAAATACTGAATCCCGGTATCGTAGGTAATAAAGAATTGCAAAGAGCAGCCATTCAGCGCGAACGTCAGATTGAACTGGCAACGGAAGGTCAACGTTATTTTGATGTACGCCGCTGGATGATTGCCGACAAAGACGGTGAAGGACGCCAGAACGGATATGCACACGGTATGAATGTTCGGGGAACTATCAATGATACCGAAGAGTTCAACCGCGTAGTGGAAACTGAAAAAATTGTATTCAACAGAAAGATGTACTTACAGCCAATACCGGATCACGAAATGAGAAAGACACAAAACCTCGTCCAGAATCCGGGCTGGTAATTGTATAAGCACAATAAATCAATGAGCATTATGAGAAAAATAAGTTATATACTAATATCAGGCTGCATCACTCTATCTATTATCGGTTGTGATGAAACCTTTGATACGAGCAATACATCCGAAGGGATTTTGTCATTGTCTGAAAACGGACTGACTATTCTGCAATCGTATAATGTAGGAGAAAAATACAATGCTGACTTATGGATACAACACGGAGGACTGGAACTGAATAACAGTACCGTCACCTTCACCGTAGACAAAAGCCTGCTCGACTCACTCAATACTGCCGACGGAACCAGTTACCAGATACTTCCGGAAGATTGTTATCAAATGACTAACACAACGGTTAACGTATCTGCCGGTGACAGACTGGCAAAAGGCACTATCGTATACGACCCGACAAAGATTCATGCGTTGTGCGGCTATGACAATGTTCAATACATTCTCCCACTCAAAGCAAGCACTACAGGAGAGAAGTTGAACCCCGGCCGTTCCACCCTCCTACTGGGATTTAAAGTTTCCGAACCCATTGTAACTATCATAAACGATGGTATACAGGAAATCAATGTCAACAATGTAAAAGAGTTGCCGATTACCATTGGAGTACCTTTTAGCAATAAATGGAACATCAACTGTACATTAGTCAACAACCAGTCGGTAGTAGATACGTACAACAGTGCCAATCAGACTTATTTCAGTCTTCTGCCGGCAGAGTGCTATACCAAACCCGAATCCCCGTCATTGTCTCAGGGAGTTGATCAGACCACAGTCAGTTACAAGCTGAAAGATAACATTCTTCCGGGAAATTATATGCTTCCTGTGCAAATAGGCGAAGTTACTTCCGATGCCACTATCCGTGCGGATAAAGACACCTACACAGGATTCTGCATCATAAAAGAAGGAACGAAAATATCAAAGAGCGGCTGGGAAGTTCTGTCCTTTACGACACAGGAAGCTTCGGGAGAAGGAGCCGGCAATGGATTAGCCAAATGTCTGATAGACGGAGACACTGAAACATTCTGGCATGCCAAATGGCAAGGTGGAAGCGACCCGCTACCGTATGATATTGTGATAGATATGAAGCAAAACATACAAATAGCACAGGTGGAATTGCTTCCGCGCGGCAGAGGTTCAAACAATCCTATCAAAGTGGTCGAGTTTGCAGCTAGTGAAGATAACGTGAACTGGACTCCTATCGGCAGATTCGGATTCACGAATCAGGATGCCGCCCTGGAATATTATGTAAAATCGATCAAAGCACGTTACATCAGACTCACGATTCCCGATGACGGAGGAAACAGTACTGTCGCTGCTATCAGAGAACTGGATGTCAAGGGCACTATTATTAACTGACACATGAGCATTCGATAGGTATTTTATAGCAAGTGCACTCTATAGTGTATCTTGAAGTCAAGCTACTCTCTTCCCCCAAAGAGAGTAGCTTTTATTTTGTCCGATGCCACCTTTCCTGTTTTTCCAACGGTTGATTAGCTTCAAAGTCAACGGCAAAAGAAGAACGTTTTATCTTCTTAGAAACTGGATACTGAAGAACTACATATTCATAGTGATCATTCCGTTTTAATAGTCTCAGCCGGATTACTTAATGCCGTATGATATCCGTTAAGGACAACTGTGACAAACGTTACAAGCATCAATAAGACGACAGGTACTATAAATACTTCTATTCCCCAATCCGTAGGATACACAAACTGTTCCCTCCACCGTTTCATCAAGACATATACGATAGGAATAGCGATCATGTCGGCTATCAGAATATAATAGAAGAACGGACGATTCAACAACAATAGAATTTGGCGGGAAGAGGCACCGTGTACTTTACGAATCGCAATTTCTCTTTTTCGTTGTTCTACCGCATACCATGTAATTCCAAAGATACCAAAAAGGGTCAGGAACAAACTGATTATAGCATAAGCCAGTAATAATCGGGAGAAATTCACCATATCTGTATTGTTGGATATATATTGCTGATAGGCGTCTATGTAAACAAAAGAATGTCCCGGCTCGTGTTTCTCCCACAGCAACCGGAGATTTTTTACTATCTCATTGCGTCTGCCCTCATCTATACGACAAGACAGGTAGGTTGCCTGATCGACCGGAATCTCTTGAAGAATAATCTGCATCGGAGTAATGGCAGAGTTGAAAGAAGTCAGTCTGAAATCTTTGCACACACCGATAATAGTTCCTTCACCGGCGTTGTCCTGCTCATATTTGCTTAAGGTCTGCCCCACCGGATCTTCTCCTCCCGGTACAAAGAACTGTACAAAGGCTTCATTAACAACTACCGGATGGGCTACCTTGGAAAATAAATCCTCCGTTCGTTCCGGTTCGAGAAGTTCTATGTTGAATAAGTCCAGCAGTCCATAGTTCTCGGTCAATAAAACTTTATTTACCATTACTTCCTGCCCATTCCTGTTTAGTGGAATGATGATATTAAAAGGACTCGTTATCCGCCCTTTGGATAACAGGGCAGTTTGGATACCGGGCAGGTTTTTAATGTCATTATACAAAGGGATAGTCAAGGCAGCCCCCTCATTACCTAAGATTATAACTCCTTTAAAGCGTTCACCCTGCCCTTCTATGGTTGAAAGTTGCGTACGTATCATCATAAAGGCAGTCATCAATCCGATGGAGATAACCATTTGCACGCCTACAAGGGTCGCTACCAGTCTTCTTCTTTTTCTCCCTTGAAAAAATTGCCGATATCCGCTGATAGAAATGCGGTTCAGTTTCTTCGTCATATAGGTGGCCGGTATAATGGCCAAAAGAGAAACAAACAGAAGAATAAATGGAAAGACTTTCCATGAAAGAATGAAACCGAAAGTCAGACGGGCATCAAAGAAATAATTGAAAAGAGAAAGTATGTCCCCCATTACAAGAATGGAAAGGATGAAAGCGATAAATACGGTAAGGAATGTATCAATAAAAAGTTGCCGGCAAATATATGAATGAGAAGCTCCCATCAATGTCTCTACATGAATCATGTTTACTTGTTTCAGCAGGCGCGAAAAGCTTAGGTTTACGTAATTGAAGCAAGCGATGAATAAGACAAGAAAAGCTGATAATAAACCGATACTCAACAAAGCGATCTGCCGATGACTGAATGTTTTCACGGAATCAGCCAGTTTTGTGTCAAAGTAGGATTCTTGTAATGTCTGGAGTTTATAATAACCGGGACCTGTCACTGTAGGCAGTTCTGTTGACTCAAAACGCTCGCGAAAGGCTGACACGTCAGTCTTTTCTTTGAGAAGAATCATACAGGAAGTTCCTTCTTCCTGCAGGTTCTGAGAATTACCAAGCAAATCAATACGGAGTGCTGACTGCGCATAAAACTTATATATGGCAGATACCTTTTTCATTTCAACTTTATCTCCATATACCACAGAAAGTTCTCGCCCGATACAATCGAACTTCCCGAAGTATTGCATGGCCTTTTCTTCACTCAAAGCAATACAGTCCGGCTTAGTCAAGGCTTCTTTCATATTGCCGGACAATATCTGGTACGGGAAAAAACGGCAGAAAGAACTGTCGGCCTCAACAATGACCTGTTGAGGAAAGCGCTGGTTCTCAATTTCAATATGAGTTGCCTCCTTCTCGGTCAGCCGGAGATAAGATTCAATCTCCGGAAACGGAGCTATCATTCCGGCAACCGATCCTCCGTAGACAAATGATACTTGTCCGGTGCTCTGCATGGATGGCAGTCGCTGAGTCAGGCGCAGGATACGGTCCTTCTTTGGATTTTCCCCTTCTATCGTATATTCATGGATGACAAACGAGATCAGAAGATTGGTACAGGAAATACCGACCACAAGACTGACCAAAGAGATGACCGCAAAAAGTTTATTGCGCCACCAGTTTCTGAATATAAGTTTTAATAGTACGAGGTTTTCCATAGCAGTTCGTTCCATTCGTTGTAATCTTAGTCGTTTTTAATCTTATTCGTTCTTCATGATCAATGCCGGATTGATGCGGACAGCTTTGCGTACCTGCCAGAGTAATGTACCCAGTGAGATAAGCAAGGTAAGGATGAAGCCTGTCACAAAAATCCCTGCTCCTATCGGAGCTTTCACCGCAAAGTCTTTGGTATAGTCATTAATAATATAATAGACCAAAGGAATAGCGACAGCAAAGGCGGCTCCCAAAATATAAAGATACTTCCTGACCAATAACAAAGCGATCTGTTTGCCGGTAGCTCCGTTCACTTTACGCAATGCAATCTCCCTGTAGCGCTGGCGAATGTCATACAATGACAGCCCGAACAATCCGAGGCAGGAAACGCAGATAGCCAGTCCGGCAAAGGTGACGTAGATGTGGGTTGTTCTCTTGTCATCATCGTACAGTTTTTCAACTTCATCTTCGACGAAGGAGTAATTGAACTCCCCCTCACCCATTACTTCGTTGTGTAGTTCCTTCAAGAATTGAATGGCTTCCTTGCGTTTACCTTCGGCTATTTTAGCCATTAAAGGTTCGGTAGGGTTTTCTCCTTCATCATACAGAATAGCCAGTGATGCATCCCCCATAGATAAGTGTCCGGTCCGGAAGTCTTCTATCACACCTACTACCTGATAAGCAGGATTTTTACTCTCATCTGTCCCCACACTCCACCATAGACGGGATTCGGTTTGCAGTGAAGCTTCATTAATATCTTTTATCCGGAAGAGCTTTCTGGCTGTTTCATTTATCATCATTTTATATTGGGCAAACTGGTCTTTATCATTCCACGTTCTTCCTTCTTTCAGCTTCAGGCCAAACATATTCATGTAATTATTATTAACATACATGATAGCCATTTTATGTTTCTCTCCGTTACTCTCCACATTGACGTATGGTTCCAGATTGATAGGTGCTTCCCCATATCCCCATGAAATGAATAAAGGGCATGCGTCCATCTTCTGTTTAATAACCTGTACCTTATGCCGCTCCAAGTCACGTTCTTTCTGCCATTCTTCATCATTTGCATATCTTCTGTTTTGTGTCTCGAATGACAGGAACTGGCATGAAATGATATTCTTTGCCTGATATCCTAAATCCGCATTCAGCATTGTGTACAACTGGCGAACAAAAAACAATGCGACTACTATCAGACTGAACGTAATGACATATTGAATAAATAAGAATACTGCACGGGAAACAATTGAATTTCCTCCGGCATTTACAGAACGCAAAGAAGTGATCGGAGAAGAATAGTTGTAACGTAAAAAAGGAAAGACAGACGTCACCAACGGCAATACGAATAATAAAATGAGAGACAGCGACAGATCAAAAACGATATCCGGTTTTACAGGAATTGCATATACCGAGGCGAATATCCCGGCTGAAGTTTCGATCAGCATCCAGATGATAAGCAAGGCGGCTGCCACCATATATATATTCTCTACATAAATCTGGATAAATATCTGAAAGCCGCTCGCACCATATACTTTTTTAACACCAAACTCACGTGCCCGCTTTAGAACGATAACCGTGTAGATATTGATAAAATTGAAGACTCCCACCAACAGCAGCATACAAGCCACTACAGTCAGAATCGTCACATGATTGATATTCCCCCGCAAAAAAGAAGCTGCCGAAGGTTCGACAATCTTATTGAAATACAATCCTTTCAAGGGAGTAAGCCCGTACTGTATGGGAGAATGACTGTAACATATTAATGACTGCGGCTTGGAAATCTTTTCATTATACTTTTTCAGGTCTGTTCCGTTTGTCAACCGGACCATGCAGAATCCCATCCGACTCCAGTCTGTATATTTCCCCTGATTCACCGGAGCTATCAGGTCGAATTGTAAAGAAGCCTTGGTACTCGGTTCATCCACAATGCCACGAATGGTAAGTACAGAACCTGACGATGAAGTTAATTGTTTCCCTATCGGGTCTTCGTCACCAAAAATATGCCAGGCATATTTCCGGGTAATAATTGCATCATCCGGTTTCTGAATAGTTTTAATTCCCGAAACTATCGGATAGTCCATCAACTGCAAAAGCAAGCTATCAGTTACCAAAACATTGGCCTGGTAACGGTGATTATCGACTACAATATAATCATCGTCAAAAGAAACACTATAAGAATATGCTTCTACTTCCGGATTCTTTAAAGGGTCTATAAAATTAGGATCATTATTCCTGTCTGTATTATCTGTGATTGAAATGCTGCCATTACTCCTTTGAATAGTCAGCAAGTACAATCGGTCCAGGTCCTTACAGAAATGGTCAACTGTTATCTCCTGATGGATATAGCGTACAATTATCAACGTTGCAGCCACACTGACTGCAAGCCCGATAATATTGATCATCGTGTATATTCTGAAACGGGATAAAGTCCTGATAGCAGATAATTGGTTCTTCATATTGCTTTTATTAAATAATAACGTTATTCACTTTTGATTACTTCTGCCGGGTTCTGTCGGGCAGCTTTCCATACTCTCCAGATGATGCTAAGGAATATTATAAGTAACATACCTGCAAATATGCCTCCATATATCCAAAAGTTTATCGGCGTCTGCTTTACATATCCTTCGAGCCAGTACTTCATGATGAGATAACTTAATGGAAAGGCCATGAATGACGCTATGACAAGTAAAATCAAGTACTCTTTAAAAAATAAGTTCAAAATGACCTTTACACTTGCACCGTTTACTTTCCGGATAGCAATCTCTTTCCGGCGCTGTTCACATGATAACGTCACTAAGGAGAATATGCCAAATACGGCAATCACGATACAGATAAGAGAAACAACACTCAGTAACTTGCTTAATGTGTTTTCTGACTTCATGTATTCATTATAGGTATCTTCCATATTTATCAAGTTCAATACCGCATCCATATTGTCCTTATGCGCCTCTTCCTGCAGTTTTTGGTATACTGTCTTCCATGTACCTTCTTTAAATTTAAAAAGAAAGGGCCCTCTGTTTCCGTTGCCCGGATTATCCTTCGGCAAAAAGAATACAGCCGGAATCACTGGATAAATCGGAGCATTATAATATATATCTCTGATAACACCTTTCACTGTGCAAACTTCATTCAGATATATCTTTTTACCTATCGGTTGAGACCATCCGAAAGCTTTTACGGCAGCTTCATTGATTACCACTACTCCTTGTCCGTCTTTTTCATCCAACATATCACCTTCTATAACGTCTATCTGAAAGAAATCAACATAATCCTGATTGATTGTTTCATTCTCTAATTTGATTCGTTGTTCTTTATCAGTCTGTCCTTCCCATTCCCTCAATTCATAAGAAGAAAATGACGATTTAGGAATAGGACTGGAAAAACCACATAAACATTCTGTTACATCAGGCATCTGCTTTAGTATCTCTTTGAAAGGAGTATTTTCAAATCCATAAATAGAAAGAATGGCTCCCACATTATGTTTCTCCAATCCCAATTCTTTGGAATTTTGCAGAAAATTGAGTTGCTTCATCATGACCAAAGTGCAGAACACAAAACCAATACTTATAAAAAGCTGGAATAAAATGCTACCTTTATAAAACCAGCCGGAAAGATGAAGATTTGATTTGTGATTGATACTATCGAGCAATGTCCGCTTGTTGACATAGCGCACAAGTATAGCTGCAAAACCCATTGTTATCAGTAACAATAATAATATATATACAAACACTTCACTATAAAAGTATGAAGTACTCTCATCGATTTGCGACAACTCCTTAAAAACAGGCAGAATTAACTCTATCATCATGATTCCCAAGCCTAATGACAGCACAAGCAACAAGATCAATTCTGAAAGGAGTAATGAAAGAAGATTGCCATTGGAGGCTCCATTCACTTTTCGTAGTGCCAATTCGCGCTTGCGCATTCGGATACGGGTTACAAGCATTGTTAAATAGTTACATAATCCGCAAATAATAACCAAAGCTCCAATGCAAGCAAAAAGACGAACATGATTCAATTTGACATTGATATCCTCCCTCGGATGAGTACTCCTCAATGTTGATAACGGAGCTATAGGAGTAGATATAACCGGGCTATATGAGTCCAGTTGTATTTTATATTTCGCCAGTCTCTTCTCTACAGCTTCTACATCACTATTCGGATAGATACGGAAAAGAGTATGGCATTGCTGTCTTCCCCAATCCGGATCTCGGTCTTTATATGGTAACAAAATATCAAAAGGATACATGGAATGTCCTTCCCATGATTTTACTACTGCGACAATCGTCATTTCAGCATTTCCTCTGTCAGGAAATAGCAATTGTTTGCCTATCGGGGATTCTTCTCCGAATATTTTTTTGGCGGTTTTATCCGTAATGGCAACTTGTTTATCCCCCAGTCTCAAACGATTATCGCCATCTATCGCAATGATATTAAACATTGAAATAAAGTTAGAATCAACTTCCAACTGGTATGTATGATATACATTCTTCTCATGTTCAATGGAAGTTATACCTCCATTATATATATGGCAAGCATTCTCCACCTCCGGACAGTTTTTCTTTATATAATCAGCCAACAAACTGGATGAATAATAAGAAAATCCGTCTCCCTGCAAATCAAATTTATTACCTGCCAAGTAGATGCGCTCCGCCCCTTCATGAAACGTATCGTATGTCATTTCATAACGTATCCATAGGGCAGACAATGCAAAACAGGTGAAACCAATTGCCAAGCCGACTATACTTACAATACTCTGCGTCTTGTACTTGATCAGATTGCGAAAAGCTATTTTTAAATAATGATATATCATGACATTGTGTTTATGTTATTCACTCTTGATAATTTCTGCCGGATTCTGCCGGGCAGCTTTCCATACTCTCCAAATGATGCTAAGCAAAAGAATAATAGCTATCACAACAAAGATACTTATATATACCCAGCCATCTATCGATGTTTGTCTCACGTAGCTGTCGATCCATCTCCTCATTACAACATATCCTGTGGGGAATGCAATAACGGCAGCTATGATCAATAACAATAAATATTCCTGGAAGAACATCTGCAGGATATGATGGATTTGCGCTCCGTTCACCTTACGTATAGCAATCTCTTTCTGACGCTGTTCACAAGACAGCGTTACCAATGAGAAAACTCCGAATACAGAAATAATGACGCAAACCAATGATACAAAACTCAATAATTTCATCAGTGCATCTTCGGAGCGGAGGTACTTGTTATATTCCTCTTCTTCATTAAACAATCGCATATACGCATTCGAAAATTCCTCTCTGTACAGTTTCTCTATGGTCGCACGGCATTCATTCCACGTGCCCTCTCTAAATTTAAACAGAATGCTGGCACGATTCAACAGATAATCTTGCGCTTTAGGATGCTGAAAAGCAATCAGTCCCGGTTCACTCGTAGGAGAACGATAGCTAAAGTTCCTGACTACTCCGACAACCTTATATAGGCTACGCTGACCATTATATTCATGATAGAAACTTTTGCCCAAAGCCCGTTTCCATCCAAATTTACGGCATGTATTTTCATCTATCACGACTTCATTTTCTTGATTCTTGTCCGATATAAACTCGCCTTCCAATAAATTCAATTTATAAAATTCAAAGAATTCTTCTTTAGCAGGCATCATACCAACAGTTAAAGGTTCTTCCACTGCTTTCGGCAAATCATCCCAGTTGTTTATTTCGACATACATCATCGGTCCTGTAGGAATAATCGGGAAATACGAAGGGGGCAAAGCCTCTGTCACCATGGGCAAAGCAGCTATCTTCGCCGACCATTGCTTAATATCACCATTCCATAAGGCTACATTACCGACATTATGGCGTTCCATTCCTAAGTCCGTATTTTTCAGAAAATAGAGTTGCTTCATCATAACAGCCGCACAGAAGATAAAAGCAAGACTGACAACTAACTGCATGATAATTCCTATCTTACGAAACAGATAAGGTCTGGTAGTTACCACATTCCCTTTTATCGCTTCCTGCAATGTCCGACGGCGAAAATAAGATAAAGGTATCTGTGCAAACAGGAAAGACAGAATGATTACAATCAAAAGATATGCAATGATCTCTCCATAATATACACTGGCCTCTATCTGTGTGAAGTTCAGGAAGCTGGACATACTCACCTCTATCATCAACAGTCCGCATAACAGGGCGATACATAGAATCAACAACAGTTCAATGGCAAACTGCACCGATAAAGATGTATTACTTGCACCATTTACTTTACGAAGCGCCATTTCACTACTACGCATGCAAAGCCGACTGATATAAAGCGTCAGGTAATTGAATAAGGAACAAATAATGACCAATCCGCCTGCTAAAGAGAAATAGAAAATATAACTGAAGGAGATAACTACCTCTACTTTAGAAACATAATCCGAATAACGCAAAGCCGAAATGGGCGTGATCAGAAGCTTCACAAGTTCGCTCTCTTTGGGAATATCCAAGATATCAATGTCTTCCATCTTCTTTTGAAAAGTATCCCTATCCACTCCTGCGCGAACACGGATAAACAGTTGTTCTCCCTTACTACTCCAGCGTGGATAGCGCCTTGCCGAACTCAATACACTATACGGTATATTGGAATGACGGGACCATCCGCTCACAATGGCGCCTATCTTACGGGGACGTCCGCTCAGTTCTACTTCTTTCCCCAAAGCATCCTCTTCACTGCCAAAAAGCTTTCGGGCAAACTCTTCCGTAATGGCGATTTCCGGATCATTTTCTTTCAGGAAGTTGACTGTTCCTTTCAGCAGCCGTATATTGAAAAAGTTCATGAAAACAGAATCTGCTGTAGCCATTACTACCTCCTGTTCATTATCTCCCATACGGAATTTCATATCCCGATATATGGAAGTGGAAGCAGTAGCTTCTATCTCCGGCATTTTCTCCTGTAAATAGTTTGCCAAAGGGTAAGGAGTAACATTGGATGTACTACCAGGGGAATCAGTATAATGCGCACGTACCATATAGATACGGTCGGCTCCGTTATGGAAAGTATCGTAAGTCATTTCATAACGAATCCATAAGACAGACAGCGCAAAACAAGTGAAACCAACAGCTAATCCAATGATACTGACAAGGCTCTGTGTCTTGTACTTTACCAAATTGCGAAAGGCTACTTTCAAATAGTGTTTAATCATGGTACTTTATGAATATATTACATACTGACTTCCGTTACTACCTGTCCGTCAAACAAATTAATGATACGGTCGGCATAACCGGCATCGTGCTGTGAATGTGTTACCATCACAATAGTGGTTCCTTCCTTATTTAGTTCACTCAATAGCCCCATCACTTCTTTACCGTTCTTTGAGTCCAGATTACCGGTAGGCTCATCGGCCAGGATCAACTTAGGATTGGCAACTACTGCACGGGCAATAGCAACACGCTGCTGCTGACCTCCGGAAAGTTGTTGCGGGAAGTGTTTGCTGCGATGTGTGATAGCCATTCGTTCCATAGCAGTCTCCACTCTCTTTTTACGTTCGGAAGCTGAGATACCCATGTAAAGCAAAGGCAATTCAATATTTTCATAAACATTCAATTCATCTATCAGATTGAAGCTTTGAAAGACAAAACCGATCACTCCTTTACGAAGGCTGGTACGCTGTGACTCTGTGTACTTGGAAACTTCTGTTCCATTGAGGTAATATTCCCCTCCTGTCGGATTGTCCAATAACCCAAGAATATTGAGCAATGTTGACTTTCCACAACCGGAAGGTCCCATAATGGCAACGAACTCTCCTTGTTTCACTTCGATACTTACGTTATTCAACGCCCAGGTTTCTACTTCTTCGGTCTTGAAAATCTTCTGTAAATTAATTGTCTTGATCATAATTGTATTATTTTTAAAATTATATAATAGTACTTGATGTTTTCATCTTTCATTGTCCTTTCAAAATAGTAGCCGGATTAATAGCAATAGCCTTTCTTACCTGATAAATCAAGGTTACTAATGAAATTAGTAAGACGATGATGGCTGCCAAAGCAAATAGCCACCAACTAATGTCGGTCCGGTAGGCATAGTTTTCCAGATAAACATTAATTCCCCAATAAGCTAAAGGGATAGCTATTACAAACGAAGCACCCAATATCAAAATGTACTGTCTTAAAAGTAAAGGCAGAATATCTTTCATCATAGCTCCATTCACTTTTCTAAGGGCAACTTCCCGATAACGTTGTTGGATATCGAACAATGAAAGTCCGAACAATCCCAATGAAGAAATCAAAATTCCCAGAAGTGCGAAAGAAGAATATATAATCGTAATTTGCCGGTCTTCCCGATACAAATTACTGATCTCATCTTGCACAAAAGCATACTCAAATGTTCCATCCATAGTTTCGTGATGAAGTTTATCCAAAAAGGCGATAGCTTCCTGTTGCTTGCCAGGAACGATGGCTGCCACGATAGGCACTTGATCGGAATAGGTTTTGCAATACATATACGCTATTGGTCCGATAGGTTTCGACAGGTGCCCGCAATAGAAATCTTCGATCACTCCAATGATTTGATAGGGCGAATTACTTTTCTGCGGCCATATCGGATTTTCTGTTTGAAGTTCAGCTTTGCTAAGAGTTTTAAATCCGAACAATGACATAGCTTTCCGGTTTAAAATCAATTTAGCATCTCCTTCCTGGTCTATACTATCATTCCATAAACGTCCTTCCAACAGTTTGAACCCGTAAAGTCTTGAAGTAGATTCTGTAGAAGGTATCAAAGCAACTGCTTTATAATCATTGTCCATTGGCTTTTTAAAATTAAAGCTGCTATTTTCAAGTTGGTATTCGTATGGAAGATAATTATATCCCCACGCAGTAAACAATGGAGAAGCATTCATTTGCTGATCTATCTGACTATAAGAAGTCTCTCTTCTACTCAAACTAGCTCTGAATTCCTCTTTAGTTGTAGGTGTTTTTCGATCGTAAATCTGGAACTCTGCTCTGATTATGTTATCCGTTGTATAGCCTGTCTCTGTATGCAACATTTCGTATAGCTGCCTGACAAAAAACAAAGACAAAACAATTAGTGTAAAGGTAATGACATACTGGACACTTAAATAGAGATATCGTACCACAGTGAGTTTATTTCCAATATATATACTTTGCAATGAACGGACGGGTGTAATATGTCGGTATCGTAAAAAAGGATAAATCACAGCAATCCCCGGTAACAAGAGAAGAAATAAGACAGATAACAGACCATCGAAGGCTATCTCTTTTTGTTGTGCCATTCCAAACTGTATTTCAATAAATCCTGTAGAGATTTCAATTAAAAACCAGGAAAGACATAATGCAATAGCTATGAGAAATAAATTCTCAATGTAGAGTTGTACGAACAAATGTATCGGAGTACTACCGAATATTTTCTTCAATCCGAACTCTTTTCCCCGCTTCAATAAAATCACAGTATAGAGGCTCATGAAGTTGAATATGCCGATTAACAACACAAGGATAGCAACTAAAGACAACCGCTGTAACTGTTTAGGACTTCCATGTAGTAACATATCATTGTATGAAACGACAGAAGAATCAAAATAGCTGTCATTTATAGATAGCAACTGATTTCGTATTTCTTTTTCAGTCCGGGGTTCTGTTTCGTATGCCGCATGACGTTGATTTATTGTGTTCAGATTTGCCCCCTGGCGGATAAGTACTACATTGACTGGAAAAGTAGCGACCCAGTCTTCTTGCAGTTTATCTGAAACCAAAAGATCAAAATGTATCGAACTTTTTCTATCTTGCATACTGATAACACCTGTCACAGTCAACGGATCACCTGTTGAATAAGTAATTTTCTCTCCGATAGGATTCCTGTCACCAAAAAGCTTATTGGCCAATATTTGCGTAATTATGACGTTTTGTGGATTATCATTTAAAGAAGCAATATTACCATAACGTACCGGAAATTTCATCACTTTCACAAAGTTGCTATCAGCAACAATGGTTTCTACATCGAAGCGTTCTTTGTCCAAGATAATCACATCCTTATTATACCATAAGACAGTAGAACTGCATTCTATATCCGGATCAGAGAAACCAGCTCCGGTAACAAAACGACTTCCGGGAGAACTTTTATCCTCCTGTATCTGAAAAGCTATTCTATCTCTATCCGGAATATAGCTGTCTACAGTAAGCTCCTGTTCCACATAACGGAATATAATAATGACACAAGCCATACTTAATGCCAATCCGATGATATTGATAATCGTATATATTTTAAACCTACATAAGGTCCGGATAGCTAACTGTATAATCTTCATAATATTGCGTGTTTTTATTTTAATATCAATTCCTCTGCATCGCCAAAGGTATCATATCCTGTCGTAATTACCCAATCTCCCGTCTGCAAACCTTCCGTAATTTCATACTGCTGCGGATTCTGCCGCCCAATACTTAATGGTACACGGATTGCTTTTGTCTTCGAAGCATTCACTTTGTAAATCCATTGTCCTCCTGTAGACTGATAGAAATTACCCCGTGGAATAATAAGCGCCCGTTCCGGCTGACCTAATTCAATCTGTACACGGAAGCTTTTGCCGACTCTGACATTATCGGGCATATCGCCGGTAAAGACAAGATCGACATCAAACATACGGTCTTTTACTTCAGGGACGACTTTCGTTATTTTCAGCGGATATTTCTTTCCCTGATAATTGACGGTAGCAGGCAGTCCGGTAGTGATCCTGTCAATGTAATATTCGCTTAGCGAAGTATGTATCTTATACTGATCGAGTACCTTTATTTCGGCAATGCTTTCGCCGGAAGAAACCTGCTGCCCCGGAGTAACCCTGACAAAGCTTAGTTGCCCTTTTATAGGAGCCGTCACCACCAGGTTATTCAATCGCTCATGAGTACGTTCATATTTCTTGCGCTCCCGTTCACGGTCATTGCGAATCAGTTCTTTACGAATCATCGTAACAGCCGAATCATGTCGCAGGCTTTCTTGTTGCAATGCCGCGTTTTTTAGTTTGTAGTTATATTCATCTTCGGCTACTTGTAGTTGAGCCTTACTCTTTACTCCCATCTGAAACTCTTCCCGATCAAGGGCAATGCTCTTTTTCAGTCGTTCCAGTTCATAATTATTCGTCAGAGCCTGCTGCTTCAGATTAAGACTTTTCTGTTCCATCTCAATCTCCTGTTCCTGATAGGTAATCATTTGCTTTTCCCATTCGTCACGCTGGTCTTCAATGCTGCGAAGCAGGTCTGGATTGGAAAGGACGATAATGGTATCCCCCTGATAGAGCAGACTCCCTTCCTCACCAACGATGCTTTCAACGCTTCCCGCTTCGCGGGTATTGATTTTGATAGTCAGTATAGGCTGAATCAGTCCCTCCACATCTACATATTCCATAAAATTATCCTCTTTCACTTCCGCTATCTGAATATTTTCGGCATCAATACGTAATTTTCGGGGGCCTAATGACAGAACAATTACATAAATCAGAAAGGCAGCAAACAAAAGTCCGCCTATCAGATAGTATCTGTATCGAATGTACCAAGGTTTCTTTTCTAATTTTATATCCATGACTTTATCAGGTATTTTATATTTTTATTTATTAAAGCTAAGTAAGTTGCTATTCTATAAGAAGATTGTAATCTTCTGTCAATAGCATATTCCGTTCAAAATCGTAAAGTGTCATACTTCGAAGTGTGTAATATAAGCTCCAATAATTGTACAAAGCCGATACGTAATTACGGCGGGCACTATCTTTCTCGGCAATGGAAGCATTCAGATCAAGGATAGTGGATTTTCCCAGTATATAAAGTTTGCGGGCAACTTCATTTCTTCGTTGAGCCGTTTCATCTGTACGGGCAGCGATATGTACCCGTTGTGTTTGCAGATTAAATTGTTTCACCAGTTTGCGGACATTCAATTCAAAATCCGTCCGATTTTGCTCCACTTGCGTATATACCAGATCACGATTGGAACGGGCTACCCGCACTTGTCCTTTCCCTCTTCCCCAATCTAAAATAGGAAGAGCGATACTCAGACTTACATATTGCTGGTCTAACAGATTTCGATAAGCATCCGGCAGCTTTTCGGCAGTCTGCGTCAGTCCGAAACGGAGATAAATATCCGCTTTCAGTCCCGCATTAGCACGGGCTCTTGCCACAGCACTCTCACTTTCCAGTTTTCTTCGTTTCATCGCCTGTATGTCCGGACTGTTTTCGTATGCCAATGCCAATGCTTCATCCAGATTGACACTGAAATCCGGTACTTGCGAGTTGATACGCACACGAAGTTCCCGATCTTCCTGAATGCCCAGATAAGAACGAAGTTCCTGCATGCAATTATCCATTTCTATACGGGCATTCATACGATTTGTTTCTTCGGTCAGACGATTCAATTCTAACTGCAGCATTTCATTCTCTGTGATCGTGCCTATATTGTAACGCCCCTGAGCGTAACGATAGAGCGTATCGGCATTTGCATAATTGAAAGAAGCAATATCGTAATTACTTTGAGCGGTGGCCAAAGCGAAGAATTTATTAATTGCATTGGCGGAAACAAGTTCCAGTGTTTCCACATAACTTTTCTTGGCTTCCTGATAGCGTACCGGTTCTATACGTTTATCCCACTTCAGACTATTATAACCAAAAAGCGACTGGCGATATCCTATCATGACAGGAGAAGTTTGCCATGAGTATTTATGTTCGCTGAACAAGTCCATGCGTTGCGCAGATGTTTCGAGAAAAAGAGAACCTCCGGTCCAGGGAATATTCTGCGACAGGTTCAAAGTCAGATCGGTATTCAACAGATTTTGCTCGACAAACTTAACGGAACCGTCCCCCATTGTAATCTTATTGATGGCACGATTCAGATTAGGATCGGATGACAAACTCAAAGATGGCAAATAGTTAGCCCGATAATATTTGTAGTTCCAGTAAGCGGAACGAAAGCTATGTCGTGCAGTTCGTGCATCGGGTGATTCCAGACGGGCTATTTTCACCACCTGCTCCAACGACATCTCCATTGTTTGATTTTGAGCAGCCAGCAGTTCAGTCGACAGGATTCCGAGTGTTATATAGAGTATTTTCAGATTCATTCTTAGGTTTATTTGTTATTTACTATTCAAAACCTGTGCCATTCTTATATTTCATTCTAATTCAGTTATTTACATTTACTACGCTGTTACAAGCAGCGTGCAAATACGCACAAATTTAGTGCGCAATCGCACATACAACACATGATTATTATCCATATCTTTGCCCTTGCATTAAAACTTTAGGATAAGTAACGAATCATATACCCCATACCCTATGGATGAAGTCAACAAACTAGGAAAGATACTCATTGTAGATGATAACGAAGATGTGCTCTTTGCCCTCAATCTACTACTCGAACCTTATACAGAAAAGATAAAGGTAGCTACCACTCCCGACCGGATTGAGCATTTTATGACTACCTTTCAGCCCGATCTTATCTTATTAGATATGAACTTCAGCCGTGATGCAATTAGCGGTCAGGAAGGTTTTGAAAGTCTGAAGCAGATTTTGCAGATTGATCCGCAAGCTATTGTCATCTTCATGACTGCATATGCGGATACAGATAAAGCTGTACGGGCCATTAAAGCCGGTGCAACAGATTTTATCCCCAAACCTTGGGAGAAGGAAAAATTGCTGGCTACTCTCACCTCCGGTATGCGTCTGCGCCAATCTCAACGGGAGGTAAACATCTTAAAAGAGCAAGTAGAAGCACTCAGCGGACAAAGTTCTCCAGAAGGGGATATTATCGGAGAATCTCCGATAATGCAGGAAGTATTTGCAACCATAAACAAACTTAGCAGTACAGATGCCAACATTCTGATTTTGGGAGAAAACGGAACGGGAAAAGACGTGATTGCCCGACTGCTATACCGCTACTCCCCCCGATACGGCAAACCTTTTGTTACCATCGACCTGGGAAGTATCCCCGAACAACTTTTCGAAAGTGAACTGTTCGGCTTTGAAAAGGGAGCATTCACCGATGCAAAAAAGTCAAAAGCCGGACGGATGGAAGTTGCCACCAATGGTACTTTGTTCCTTGATGAAATCGGTAATCTTTCGCTTCCCATGCAATCGAAGCTGCTCACTGCGATCGAAAAACGGCAGATCAGCCGTTTAGGAAGCACACAGACCATGCCTATTGATGTTCGTCTGATTTGCGCAACGAATGCGGATATCCGCCACATGGTGGATGAAGGAAGTTTCCGTCAGGACTTACTATATCGTATTAATACAATTGAAATACATATCCCCCCGCTCCGCGAACGTGGGAATGATATCATTCTGCTTGCTGAATATTTTCTGGACCGTTATGCACGCAAATATAAAAAAGAAATGCGTGGCTTGACACGGGAAGCCAAAAATAAGTTGCTGAAATATACGTGGCCAGGTAATGTACGGGAGTTGCAACATACAATGGAACGTGTCGTAATACTGGGAGACGGTTCTTTATTAAAACCCGAAAACTTCCAGTTCCACGTCACCCCCAAGCAAAAAAAGGAAGAAGAAATTGTTTTGAACCTTGAACAACTGGAACGGCAAACCATTGAAAAAGCAATGAAACTTAGTGAAGGGAATATCTCACGTGCTGCTGACTATTTAGGTATTACCCGCTTTGCCTTATATCGCAAACTTGAAAAACTAGGCTTATGAAACGATTTGCATTCAGAGTAATTTTACATATTTTACTGATAGTATTGTTTTCTATCGGCAGCTACCTGCTATTTCAAAAGCAGTTATGGTTCAGTACTACCATCTGCCTTATATTACTGATAACCATTGGAATACATCTTTACCGTATGCAGTTCAAACAAATTGCTCTGTTGCGACGATTGACAGACGGCCTCCGCTATAATGACATGATGCAAACTTTCCATCCACCTTTCAATAACAAAATAATGAATGAATGGGCGGAAGAACTTTCGGATACTTTAAAAGATTTTCGGGGAAGATTGCTGGCAGAAGAGATCAAGCACCAATACTACGAGAACTTATTGAACAAAGTTGATACGGCAGTGCTTGTTGCCGATAAAGCCGGACATATAGAATGGATGAATCAGGCGGCCGTTACCCACTTAGGACAAATATCACAATTGCCGGAAACATTGCTGAAAGCTTCTGTTGCCCATGACACCCCCGTCATCCGTATCGAACAAAATAGCACTGTGCTGGAAATGGCCATATCACGCACTACATTTGCCACTCAAGGTAGAGAACAGCAGTTAATCAGTTTAAAAAACATTCATTCTGTATTGGAACGCAATGAAATGGAAGCCTGGCAAAAGCTGATACGCGTGCTGACTCATGAAATCATGAACTCTATCACACCAATCATTTCTCTTTCGGAAACATTAAGCGAGAGAGGAATCCCCAGTCAACTGGGAGAAAAAGAATATTCTGTTATGCTGCAAGCCATGCAGACCATTCACAGAAGAAGCAAAGGATTACTGGAATTTGTAGAGAACTATCGTCGGCTCACACGAATCCCTGCTCCTATTCGTACACAAATTTCTATTGCGGAATTATTCACGGATTTAAAGAAATTATTTCCGGAAGAAGAGTTTCAGTTTGAGGTTCCCTCACCCGAACTGAAATTAAATGTGGACCGAACACAAATAGAACAGATTCTTATTAATCTGCTGAAAAATGCCCGTGAAGCATGCAGTCGAAAATCAGATAAGAAGATTCAGGTAAAAGCAAGAAAACTTTCTGCCGGAAATACGACATTAACGATATCTGATAATGGAGAAGGTATTCTGCCCGATGTGCTGGATAAAATATTTGTTCCTTTCTTTACCACCAAAACATCCGGTTCGGGTATCGGATTAAGTTTATGCAAGCAAATCATGACTTTGCATGAAGGAAGTATTAATGTTAAGTCGGAAGTGGGTAAAGGAAGCAGTTTTATCCTTACTTTTCCTAAATAAGAGCCTTTGATATTTGCATCTTGATGTGCTATTCTTAAGATTACGTCGAAAAATTATTGTACCAAAAGCAACAAACCAGAAAATAAACTGCATAAATAAATGCAATAATATACGAAAACGCAGCCTAATATTGCATAAAACGGCATAATATATACATCTTTTCGTATGTACAAAACACTTATTGGCTTAAAAGGAACACCTCGTTGGTTTTAAACCAACGCTACCTTGCTCACCGAGGAACCTATTTTTCATTAATGGGAAAGAGATAAAAAGGCGATTCGGTGCTTATTTTCATCTGATTTATTAGAATTATAAGCAAGGTAAGAAGTAGCATAATGATTATCCTTAAGCCATTCATCCAGCTTAATGATCAACAACAAGGGAAAGAGCAGTTCAAGTCGATCAGTATATCAGACAATTAATGAAATTATGTACTTCCCTATTTAAAAATGCAGGCGTTTATTGATTCTTAGCTTATGACAGATGTAATTATAGCCCTTCCTGCCTGTTTAAATATTCTTTTTTTCAGAATGATCGTTTTTTCACTAAACGAATAGACTAATCTGAGTCCGGTATAGCCCGAATATTCATTAAGCCTGCTGATCGTCTACTTAAAATAGCAGAGGACTCAATCATCCTCTGCTACCCAAACTATTTGTATCAGGATTCAACTCCTTTACAGCATCTTTTACCGCTTTCTGGGTCGGTTTACGGTAAGTTTCCGCTTGTTGTACCGGAACAATCTCATTGACCATTCTTTCATATCCTTTTTGTTCTAACAAATGAACTTCCTTTTCATTCGTTTCTTTTTGTTTTTCCGTTTTCATATGGCTTTTTTATTTTTAGTTTTCTACTTTGAAAACAGAAAACAGCAAAAGATGGTTCATCCTATCTGATTTTATTTTCAGTTAATTCGTCCCAATAATCGCATAAATGCATATATTTGCCCATCTAATATGAACCTCATTGAAGTTATGAAAGAAAATAAATATGACGACGACCGCTTCTTCAGCCAATATGCTCAAATGTCACGCTCTGTAGAGGGATTACAAGGTGCCGGAGAATGGCATATATTACAGAAAATGCTACCGGACTTTACAGACAAGAGAGTACTGGACTTAGGCTGCGGATTTGGCTGGCACTGTATCTATGCCATCGAACATGGAGCAAAGTGTGTTACAGGAATTGATATTTCCGGGAAGATGCTGGAAGAAGCTCAAAAAAGAAATTCTTCACCACTCATCGAATATAAATGTATGGCAATCGAGGATTTCGACTTTCAACCGGATACTTATGATATCGTAATCAGTTCCTTGACCTTTCATTATCTGGAATCTTTTATTAATATATGCCGTAAAGTCAACAGCTGCCTCACAGCAGGAGGTTCTTTTGTTTTTTCAGTAGAGCATCCGATATTCACAGCCTATGGTAATCAGGATTGGTATTACGACCAAGATGGAAAACGTGCTCACTGGCCTGTAGACCGCTACTTCAGTGAAGGCAAACGTACTGCTATTTTTTTAGGAGAAGAAGTCGTGAAGTATCATAAGACTTTAACTACATATATTAATAGTCTTCTTCAGACCGGATTTGAAATTTGTGAATTGATAGAGCCCCAACCGAGTGAAATGATGCTGGATACTATTCCGGAAATGCAAGACGAACTTCGGCGTCCAATGATGCTTCTTATTTCTGCCAAGAAAAAAAGTTGACTTGCAAACAGATGAATTTCAGTCGATTGTAATTTAATCAATAAAAAACATTCATTTAGTTATTGATAATTAAAAAATACTCCCTATCTTTGCACCGCTTTTGAAAAGAACAACCCTTTAAAAGTAGCGGGGTGTAGCGCAGTCCGGTTAGCGCACCTGCTTTGGGAGCAGGGGGTCGTGGGTTCGAATCCCGCTACCCCGACAAAAATGAAGTTCTTGTGAAAAAAGCACTCGGGGTGTAGCGCAGTCCGGTTAGCGCACCTGCTTTGGGAGCAGGGGGTCGTGGGTTCGAATCCCGCTACCCCGACGAAAATTTTAAGTTAAGAAAAATTGAATGGTGTTGAGCTGATACAGTTTGTATCGGCTTTTTTCATTGGTGCAAAATAGACTTAATTATACCCCATTTAGGGGCAAATAAAGGGGATAAATCTTTGAACTATCTTTGAACAGGTTTCTCTATTTGCACCTATTTAGTGGAAATTAAAGCGGTTTCCCATCAATTTACCCCGATTCAAGCTGTTTAATGCGATTTTAAACCTTTAAAAAACATTAAAACAGTATGGCAACATTTAAAGCGATCGTTTTCCAAACTGGAAGACATATAAAACAGGATGGAACATCCAATATAAAAATTAGAATCTATCATAATAGAGAATCTCAGTATATAGCCACCAGCTACTATATCCAACCCGGAAACATGGATGACTCCGGACGGATCCTGCCAAACGTTACAAACGGCGAAATGATAGAGTACGAAATAAATGCGTATATCCAAAAGATCAGGAGAGAGTATTTGAAGCTAGGACAAGAAAGAACTCAGTTTATGTCATGCAAGGATTTAAAAGAAGAAATAGAGAAATCCCTAGCTCCTGACGCCGAGTTTATAGACTTCGTAGAGTTCGCCCAAAACATAGTAATTCAGACGAAAAAGAAAAAGACAGCCGAATGGTATAGCTCTTCCATTGATACACTATGTTGGTACACAAAAAGAAAGAAGATAGATATTAAGCTAATCACCTCATTTCTGCTAAATAAGATGATCAAAGACTTATATCACTCCGGGCCCGCCGGCATTCCTTTAGAACCGGGCACAATAAGCCATTACCTTAGAGGACTGAGAGCATTGTACAACAAAGCCAAGCTCTATTACAACAATGAGGACTTTGATATTATAAGGATCCCAGGCGATCCGTTCAAAAAGGCTGAGATACCGGAGTACCGGAGGAAACGAAAGAATATAGACATCAACACTCTATTGAAGATTAGGGATTTCCAATCTGACAAGAAACGTACCAATATGGCACGTGATGTCTTTATGATGATGTTCTACATGATGGGAGTCAATATTAACGACCTATATAGTATTTCGTGCGAACGCCACGGAAGACTGGAGTACACGCGATCTAAAACGAATACGGAGAAGAATCACGAACAGATACCGCTTTCCGTCAAGATCGAACCGGAGCTTCGCATCCTACTTGATAAATACACAGAGGGTTATTTCCTCTCCTACTTTCATACCAACTACTGTAGCTTGAATAATTTCATGCGAGCAATCAATAATGGACTGAAAGACATTTGCATGAACTTAGAACTAGACTTCAAAGTCACCACAAACTGGGCCCGCCACAGCTGGGCCAGCTTGGCAAGAAACAAGGCCGGAGTACCGAAGGCAGACATTGACTTCTGCCTCGGTCATGTAAATAACGACTATAAGATGGCCGATATCTACATTGATATAGATTATAGTATTTGTGATAAGGCAAATCGCGCTGTATTGGATTTATTGCAGAAAAAAGAAGAAAAAAAAGACTGAAACGTTTGCAAATACAAAAACTCTCTCTATATTTGCAAACAGAATGGTGTTGAGCTGGATAAAACAATAGTTTTGTCCGGCTTTTATTGCATATATATGCTTCAATAGCTCTTATTACTGAAACTCATCTCATCTTTACGCTATGCACCGCAAAACAATGACGCATGGAAATTACAGTTTCAAAAACAGCTTTATTAGATAAGCTGAAATCAATCGGGCGAATCATACAGCCTAAAAACACATTACCAGCTTATGACAACTTTTTGTTTGTCGTTGATGAATATGGTCTTATTCTAGTGACAGCAGGGGAAGAAGGTGGACGCATCTCTACAAATGTAGATGGCGCTGCCGACTTCATCAATTATTCTTTCATGGCTAACGCCAAGACATTACTCGACGGATTAAAAGAAATCCCCGAACAGCCATTGACTATATCCATCCTTGAAAAGGAATTGATTGTCAAGTATGCCAATGGCAGGTTTTCAATACCACTTGAAAAAGGTGATCAATACCCATCCATGAACACGGATGACACTGCCAGCCCATTTCTTGTTTCAGGTAATGACTTATTATACGGAATAAGGCAAGTCTTGATCTGTAGTGCCAATGATGAGCTCCGTCCGGTATTAAATGGTGTCTATTTTGATATTGGTTTAGATTCAATGTCATTTGTCGCAACAGATGGTACCCGTCTAGCAATGATTGAAAATCCATCCGCTTATACGCGCAAGGAACGGGCGGCCTTTATCCTGCCAAGCAAGTTTGCTAAAATCCTTTCTAATATTGTTCCGGAAGATTGCATGGAAGTAGAAATATCGGTAAATCAGACTAATATTTTATTTGAGTTTGATTCATACCGGTTAGTCTGCCGTATGATTGAAGGCCGGTACCCTAACTATCGTGCCGTTATCCCTCAAAAACAGCCTAATCGTGCAGTATTAAAGAAAGCCGATATAGTCTCAGCTCTAAAGCGTGTATCTGTCTTCTGTGACAGCAACTCATCTCTGGTAGTACTCAAATTCGATTCCAGTTCTCTTAAAATAGCAGCTCATGATTTAGACTTTTCTAAGTCTGCAGAAGAAACGATCAGCCTGCAGTCAGGCTGTGATATTGAAATAGGTTTCAAGAGCAGCTTTTTGATAGAGATGGTAAACAGCATTCCTTCGGAAGATATTGCTATCACCATGAGCGATCCGTCGAAAGCCTCAATCTTTACCCGCTGCGATGAAGAAGTTCGTAGCCTTACTTATCTATTAATGCCTTTATCAATTAATTATTAATATGGAAAAACAAAATTCATTCAAACAGACCATTCAATCTTACTTGGATAATCGGGCAAAGTCTGATGAACTGTTTGCTATTGCCTATAGAAAAGAGAATAAGAATATTGATGAATGTCTCGCCTACATTATGGGCGAGGCTCTCAAAGAAAGTAGCACGATAAGTTCTGGAGTAAAAGGATGCGGGATGGATAATGACATAGTATTCGGAATGGCGGTCCATTACTACGATGAAGATGATATCAAAGTTAATAAGCAAACCAATTATAAGGTATCAGCTGTGAGTGTGAAAAAAGAAGTAGCTACAGAACATCCGGAAACTAAAAAGCCGGCTTCTTCCCCCAATAAGCGTAAAGGGAAGAAAACAGAAATACCTTCCGGACAATTTTTATTATTTGAAGACTTATGAGACCAAGAACGAAATTACAGCTTAAAGTTGCTAATTTAAGTAGCCAGCTGCCTAATATTGAGGGATTGATGATTGATTGGGCAAAGGTCGAATGTTTGGAACATAGAGGATATGCAACCAAATCACGTGTTATCTGCATGGAGTGCGGACAGCGCTTCTCTCCGGAAATTGTAAAGCGTAAACGGGCAATCTGTCCTCATTGTGGGACATCCTTGAAGATAGAACAGTCGAGGAAGCGTATCAATAAACAGACAATGTTTATTGGCAAAGCAGAAATTTGTGAAGAGTTCCAAGTCATCCGTAGTTTTGAATTGGTTGCTTATTACCGGGAAGAAACAGAGCCTCTTTATTATATTCGGGAGATACTGCAACATTGGATAAAAGACGATGGTAACCGGGAAGTAGTAGCTCTTGCCAATAATACGGGATTCAGTGGCTGGTGTGGAGAGCTGGAGATACGGAATAAAGTTGTTGGATCGTATTATTACAATCATAACAATGATATTTACTGCGAACGCTATCATCCGGCCTCCGTCTTTAGACCTAAGTATATTCGAATGGGTATAGATTGTAAATTACGCGGTATGTCATTTCTTACTGCCGCCAATACAATTCCCCATTCTCCCAAGGCTGAAACACTTCTAAAGGCAAGACGTTATGAATTAGTAGATTATTTAGAGGGACACCGTTACAAGATCGATATGTATTGGCCGTCTATAAAAATTTGTCTTCGTAATAAATATCGGATAAAAGATGTTTCGATGTGGTTTGATTATCTGGAACTACTAGATCATTATCATAAAGATCTGCATAACGCTCATTACGTTTGTCCTAAGAATCTAAAAAAAGCCCATGATTTGTATGTGGCGAGAAAGAAACGTGATGATGAAAAAGAACGCAAGGCAAAGGATATGCAACGCCTACTTAAACTTAAAAAGGCTGCTGAAAACTATATAAAAGAAAAATCGAAATTCTTCGATTTGAAGCTATCGGACGGTAAAATAGTTGTGATACCACTAAAAAACCTTGAAGAGTTTCAACAGGAGGGTGAAATTATGCACCATTGCGTTTTTTCGAATGAATATTATAAGAAAAAAGACTCACTCATTCTTTCTGCTCGAATTGGAAAGAAGCATATTGAGACTATAGAGGTCAATTTGAAGACATTCAGTATTGTCCAATCTCGTGGAGCTTGCAACCAAGATACCGAGTATCATGAACGCATTATTGGTCTCGTGAAAAAGAATATGAACTTAATACGTCAGAAACTGACGGCATAGCATACAATGACCTATATAGAATATATAAACCAATTTTGGAAGATGAATCGAAGTGTAGAATTTAGCTCGAACGAAGTGTTTTTGTACTTTTACTTATTGAATGAGTGCAATATTCGGGGTTGGCAGAATCCGTTTGAACATCCCAACAAGACTATCGTCCTCGCAACCGGTATATCAGAAAAGACCGTCATTGAAGTTAGGAACAGATTGCAGCAAAAAGGTTTAATAACTTTCGAATCGGGTAAAAAGAATGCAAAATCGCCAGTTTATTACTTACTTGACGTAAGTAAAACGGTAAGTAAAAAGGTAAGTAAAGAGGTAAGCAAAAGGGTAAGTAAAACGGTTAACATTAAAGATAAGACTAAAGACAATAAGACAATATCTCCCTTACGCGTGGGAGAACTGTTTCCGGCTGATAGTTTTTTCGACAAGTCTTTGGACGATTGTTATACCGAACTTAAATCGAACCGATCATGGGCGGAAACAGTAACAATGAACACTCGTTCTTCTGGAAATCCTGATTTCACGCTAGAAGCCTTTTACGAGTGTTTGAAGCTGTTCTTTATGAAACTGCAAAATGAGGGTGAAACGACAAAATCGCCAAAAGATGCGATGTCGCACTTTGCCCGATGGTTGAAATTTGAACTTAACAACAAAAAAGATGGAAAAAGTAAGAGAACAAATACAAATCCAGAAACAGATGTTGAAGTGCGGACAATCAAGCTATGACCCCATTACATTGAAGAATTCCGCAGCCTTATTCCGTGAGTGTTGTCTATCAGCATGTTCAAAATTCAGTGTTAACGAAAGCAATCGTGAACTGATGAACGAGTTGTTTTTGTATCTTATCAGAGGGTCTAAAAAATTAGATCGCGATAAGGGATTATGGCTATATGGTCCGGTAGGTACTGGCAAATCTACAATATTAAAAATTATACAAACGTATGATAGACGCAGTAATGGGCTAGCCCCAAATGGATATTATCCATCAGGAGGCTTTCCTATAGAATCGGCATCATTTGTGACAAACCAATATTGTCAAAAAGGAATTGATGGAATTTTGAAATATGATGGTTCCAATGGCATGGCTATCGGCCTTGATGAAGTTGGTAGAGAACCAAAAGTTAAGTACTATGGGACAGAAATGGATGTGATACAGTACATACTTCAAATGAGATACGACAACAGAAGAGGTTGTATAACATTCGTAACGACCAATTTACTCCCGGAAGAGATCCATTTAAAATATGGAGAATATATTGCCGATCGAGTTAACGAAATGTTTAATGTTGTGGAAATCGGAGGTAAAAGTCGGAGATAATTGTATCTTTGAGAATTATTATAAAAAAACAAAAAACATGAAAGAAAAAAAACAGCAACAAGAAGATGATAATCAATTTAATATGAACCTTCTTTACGCATCTGAATTAGAAAAAGCAGTATTGGGTACATTAATGACTGACAAAAAGGCTTATGCGTTAATAAGTGATATTCTTTGTCCAGAATCTTTTTATGAACATCGACATCAACTGATATATGCTGCAATTATTGTCCTTGCGGTTAATCAAATGCCGATAGATATTCTAACTGTAAAGGAGCAACTTAGCAAACAAGGTGAATTAGATAAAATTGGAGGAACATCTTATATAATTCACTTGAGCAGCAAAGTAGCATCATCGTCTCAAACGCAGTATCATGCCCGAATCATTGCACAAAAGTATATATCCCGCCAATTACTTGCACTTGCAACAGATATTCGCTTAAAAGTATTCGATGAAACCCAAGATGTAGAAGATTTAATCTCGGAAATCAGAGGAAAGCTAACTGATATATCCTCATTAAATACGGAACATGATTGTATTCAGATTAACCCCGTGATTGATGAAGCCTATAAACTAATTCAGAAGGCAGCTACACGAACTGATGGTTTGAGCGGTTTGGAAAGTGGATTCACTAGATTGGATAAAATGACATCTGGCTGGCAGAATGGTGATTTGATTACTATAGGAGCACGTCCTGCAATGGGAAAAACAGCATTTATTATATCTATGCTAAGAAATATGGCGGTTAACTTCAGGATTCCAGTCGCTTTGTTTTCTCTTGAAATGAATAATGTGCAGTTAGTCAATCGTCTTATCACCAATGTCTGCGAAATTCCGAGTGAAAAAATCAAGAGCGGACAGCTTGCCTGTTATGAGTGGCAACAATTGGATTATAAACTGAAAGATTTGCAGGACGCTCCTCTTTATGTGGATGACTCACCACTTATGAAAATGGATGTTTTGTGCAATAAGGCACATTATTTAGTAGAAGAAAAGGGTGTTAAGTTGATTGCTATTGACTATGTTCAATTGTTATATAATGATGTCAAATATACTGAAAATAGATATTCGGAAATTAATTACTTCACAAGAAGATTAAAATCTTTAGCAAAAGAGTTGAATATTCCTATTATTATTACATCGCAATTAAATCGGGCAATTGAATCTCGTGAGGGAATTGATGCTAAACGTCCACAGTTAATAGATTTACGTGATAGTGGTACATTATGCGATGATTCTGACTTGATTCTTTTTCTACATCGACCAGAATATTATAAAAATTTTCAAGATGATCGAGGAAACGATATGCGAGGTATGGCAGAAATAATCATTGCTAAGCATCGTAACGGTGCAGTAGGTGAAATATTATTGCGATTCAAAGGCGAATTCTGCCGCTTTTCAAATCTAGAGGAAGACATGTGCATTCCCATGCCTGGTGAACCAATCGGCACGATGTTTGGTTCTTCTTCAATTTCTAAAACCAAAGCGCCATCCTCTAAAGAAAATCAAATTAAAGATGAAGGTCCATTGCCTTTTTAAAATAATCGCTGAATTAATTTTCTTTTCAAGATTTTTTCTATCTTTGCAATAGAATGGTGTTGAGCCGGATTTTGAAGAAAAATCCGGCATTTGTTATTTGTAAGTTACTGAAACACTAAAGAATTCTCTTTGCTATGTCATACTTAATTTTAAAAATTAAATTTATGGCAAGTGAAGCAGTAAATAATTACATAACTAAGCGCTACGAGCGCTGGCTTGATTACTCCTTGTATCATTGTGGGCTTGCCGGTATTCCTGATGAAGCAACAGATGTCTTGAATGAGGTCATTTGTTCGCTCCTTCAAAAGAAAAACAGGTTACTGGACAAACTACTTGAAACAAGAAAAAATGGCTATACAGAGCTTGATTTCTTTGTTTTGAAGATGATAAAGCTGAATGCATCCTCTCCTACTTCACAGTATAGGAGTAGATACAAGCCCCTGCCTGCGGATGATAACGTAGATTACACGAGACTGGATATTGAAGATATCCCGGATGAATCAGAAGATAGAAATACTGAAATACTAAATAAACTGCATTTAGTAAGAGATACATTTGAAAGCCTTGATTTAGGTCCAGTAGCAGCTCGTGTTTTTGAGTTTCATTTCTTCCAAGACGGTAATTTTTCCGACTGGGAAGGTCCGGAGACATTGAAACAACTATATGAAATTTATAACGGAGTGCAGGAACTTATTAGAAAGAAAATTAATGGAAGTTCATTGTTCTAATTTGCAATATTATTACTTTTGGTAAAAAAATAACAAAGACATGGCTACAGAAGAAAATATGATTCCAATAGAACCTTATCTTAAGGACTTTAAACAATATCTTGATGCTAATTCAAGATGTATATTATCAGCAAAATTCGGCGATGGGAAAAGCTACTTCATTAGTAGCTTTATAAAAGAATATTCAGATGAATATCTGTTCATTCCAATATATCCTGTAAATTATCAGGTAATGGACAATAAAGATATCTTTGAACTAATAAAAAGAGATATATTGATTAGGCTACTATCGAATAAAGATATCAACATTAATGAAATAGAGTTAAGTAATGCATCGTTAATTTATTCTTATTTTATGAATAAATCAGAAGACGCAATTTTAGATGTTATAGACTTGATACCCAAAATCAACGTTTACGGAGTGGATATAAGTATAAGTAGTGTTATCAAAAAAATAAAAAACATAAAAGACAAGTTTGATAAATATAAACAAGAATTCGCTTCAGTTGATAAAACATCCGAGGAATATATCACTAAATTTGATTCATTAAAAGGCTCAATATATGAATTTGATACTATTTCGCAATTGATTTGTGATATAATCCGTGAATATAAAGAGCAGTACCCAAGTAAGCAAGTTGTATTAATCATAGAAGATCTTGATAGAATAGACCCAGGACATACTTTTAGAATCTTAAATATCTTCTCTGCTCATTTTGACAGATATACTACTGGATTAATGGAATTTGAAAAAACATGTGGAGATAACAAGTTTTGCTTAGACAAAATAATCACCGTTTGTGATATTGATAATATTAGAAATATATATTCGCATGTTTATGGAGATAAGACTGATTTCATTGGATACATAAGTAAATTCTCAAATAACCAACACTTCGACTATTCTTTGCGAGAAAATATAAAAGATTATATCATTAATAATTTATTTGATAAAAGAATACAAAAACATTCAGTATTATGTGATAGATTAGCCGCTCTAATTATTATGCATGCAGACGACCTATCCAGACCAAAATACAACTTACGATTGATAAAAGAACGTATAAAAAGCGCAGAATCTCAGATCAGGAATTACAAAATTCCATTAACAAAAGGCTTAAATGGATTAAGTTTATACTCAAAATCAGATTATACTTATTTTTTAGCTTTACTTAAAGCTTTCAAAATTGATTTTTCAAAGTTCATTGTGACTAATGATGAAGAGTTTAGAGAGTGTATGGCATGTCTTGTTGGACCATTTTGGGCTTTGGCTGAAGAAACAAATAAAAATTTGTCTTTCAATTTGAGTAAAGATAATATCATTTGTGTTCATACTTTTAGAAATGGTTATCATAGTGAAGATGTAAGTACGGCTTTCGAATATACGTTAGAAAATAAAATTATTAAAGATATACAAATACGTTTCAATGATTATCATCAAATAGGTATAAAAGTATATGACACAATAGGCTCCGTCACAAATTATCTATTAAAAAATGCTATTATATAACGGTAAGGGGTAGTTTCTTATTACTTTCACTTGCAAACTCAGAAGTAATCTGTATAACGCCAAAAGACGTTAGATTATTGTGATAATATTATAGAGCGAGGTGGGACTAAATCATAGTCTCACTTTTCTTTTTTTCATAGAAATGAGTATTCGGCATTATATTTTAAGCAAAAAGTATCATATGGGACGCAAAAGCGCATATAAAGAAGAATATAATCAGTTAGCCGAGAATTATGCCTTATTAGGGGCAACAGACAAGGAAATGGCTGATTTATTTAGTGTTACCGAGCGCACACTTAATCAATGGAAGAAAGATTATCCGGAATTTCTTCAGTCCCTAAAAAAAGGAAAGAATATTGCGGATGCCAATGTGGCATCCCGTCTTTATAACCGTGCGATTGGCTATGACTGCAAAGCCACCAAATTCGCAACATCAGAGGGAAAGATTACCGATTCGAAAGAATACATAGAACATTATCCTCCTGATACAACAGCGGCAATCTTTTGGTTGAAGAACCGGCAGCCGGAGAAATGGCGTGACAAGAAAGAAGTTGATGCAAATGTGAATCTTGGTGATGAACTAGAAGGATTGAGTGACGAACAGTTACAGGCTATTATTGATGGTAAAGAAGAAAAGTAAAAGAGAAATATTGATTCGTAAGGCGAAAGCTGCTACCATACTCCGCAAACGAATAGCAAAGAAAGACTTTTGGGCATTCTGTTTGTACTATGATCCGAAGTTTTTCTCTAAACGTCTGTTCCTAAAAAAGGTCGTTGAAGCGTTCATGCGTGTGTACAGCTCGTATTCTGCGGGTATAATCTACCGTCTTGCTGTCAGCATGCCACCACGTGCCGGAAAGTCATATATATCTTCTCTTTTCATCGCTTGGATGTATGGACACTTTCCCGAAGAATCTGTAATGCGTAACTGTTGTTCTGACACGTTATACAACAAGCTCTCTTATGATACCCGCGATATTGTCAAATCAAAACGTTATCGTGAGATATTTACTGAGATTCACCTAAAAGGAGATAAACAGAATGTCAAAGGCTGGAATGTAGAAGGCGCTCGACAGGTGTCTTATTTCGGTGGTGGTGTTGGTGGTACTGTCATTGGTTTCGGTGCATCTATGCTCGCCATGACGGACGACTTATACAAGAGCTTGGAAGATGCTCTATCTGATAATAACAATGAAAAGGTTTGGTCTTGGAAGCAAGGTACACACGACTCCCGTATTGAAGGAAGCTGCTGCATGATTGATATTGGTACTCGCTGGTCCTCTAGTGATGTCCTTGGACGTTTAGAAGAAGCCGGCAAGTATAATGAAATCATCCGTATCGCTGCACTAGATGAAAACGATGAAACGTTCTGCGCTGACGTACATACAACAGAGTATTATCGGGAACTACGTTCTGAAACGGATGAAAGTATCTGGATGGCCGAGTATATGCAGGATCCGTTCGAAGCCAAAGGTTTGCTATTCCCAAAATCCGCTCTCATGCGATTTAAGAGTGTTGATATTGCAGGAAAGAAACCTGATGGTGTACTTGGCGCTTGTGATACAGCCGATAAGGGTGATGATGATTTCTGCGCGCCATTTGCAAAGGTGTTCGGCCTGAAATACTTCATCACAGATGTTCTTTTCACAAAGGATCCTGTAGAAGTAACAGAGCCACGCCTGGCACAAATGGTTATTGATACCGAATGCGACCAAATGCGTATTGAATCAAATAATGGTGGACGTATATTCGCTATTCATGTTCGCAAACTGGTAACAGAAGAAAAGAAGACTTGTACAATACAGGCTCGTCCTACAACACAACATAAGCCAACACGTATCATCATGAAAGCTGGCTGGATAAAGAAACATTGCGCTTTTCTTGATGAATCAGAATACTCTAAAGGATCAGACTACGGCCGTTTCATGAAAGCGCTTACCAGTTACAAGCGTGAAGGTGATAACGCTCATGATGATGCACCGGACGGAATGACAATCCTTGCAGAGTTCGCTGAATCACTTGGATTAAAGTTAAAATCGACAACTCGTAAGGTAGGGCGCGGATAATTTGGATTATTAAAAAATTAGTTGTAATTTTGTATTGTATAAAGAGATTGCTAAATAGCTTCTTGTTATTAAGTGGTTTTGGTGTGTTGCCTCCTTGGTGTGGATGTGTAGCGTTGTTAATAACAGCGTTTGATTGGATGAAATCTGTTTATAAATTAATAAAATTAAATGGAGGGCGAATTATGGGAAATATATATCGACTATTTAATGGAGTGTGGAACATGGGAGTGGACTAAAACAGACACACTTTGATAACAAGAAGTGAACCTTATAAGTTAGGAGCATATGTTCCACACCCACCAAAAAAAATTATATCCTATTATATAGCCGGAGATGATCCGGCTTTTTTTATAGCACATACACATGTATTGAGCCTTTTAAAGTAGACCATATCGCACATAATAGCAAATCCTAAGTCAACTATTTTATATTGAAATATGTCTTTATGACCAATAGACAGTAAATCCTCAGATTTGATTCGTTCTCTCATAACTTTTAACAGAAGTGACAATCGTTGTGAAACATTATTCTTATTAGATAAATCTTCAAGGACATTAATCTCATAAGTTGAAGGTAATGATATTCCATATTGGTGATAGTATAAACCTTTAAAATTTTTAATGTGTACATCAATATAATCTTGAATATTAAAAGTTATATTAAAATCTTGGCTTTTCTTTATCTTAGAATGCAACTTAGGGCTTCTTAATGCTTTCTGCAAAACACTACTAGAGACATCAACTTTCTCATTTATACTCCATATTGCAATCAAATTTCTAAAATCCTCTTCTATTTTAGAGTATTCATTATTACAGGCACTACAGGCTGGAACCGTAACCGGTTCAGTCAAATAATCTTTTGGATAACCTTTGAATAAAGCTCTCATTGGAATATGTTCTCTAGTTTCCTTATCTTTAGTTAATTCACATCCACAGTTATAACAATGTTCCATAAAAATAATCTTTTTGCAAAGATAGTGAAAGCAGGCCTTAATCATGATTCTAGTACAGCAAAAAGTTAGCCAATAATATATTTTAAGAGAAAAATATATGCCATCAATTAGTGAAATTTTAGTTCAAGACGACTTTGGAAGGATTGTTAGTGATCTTTGTGTGGACACCATAGAAAATCGTGAGCCACGGGAATATTTAGAAGAGTATAATGGAAAGCGTAACCGTCGCACTACATCCGTTGGTTTCCGTGAACCTAAGACAGTAGCTGTCTATTCTGAAACAGAAGAAGAATTGAACCCCCAAACGGGTAAAATGGAGCCTAAACGATTAGAGGATAAAACTGTTCCTGTTGCCAAAATAGTGACCAATATCCCAAAGAAGATTGTTCGCACAGCAGCAGCTTTTTTATTTGGCGGAGATATGACCATCACAGCAGATAATACAGATGATGCAAGCTTGGAGGATTTCAAAAAGATATTTGTCCGCAAACTCAAAATGAAGTCAGTACTTATGAGCTTTGCCCGTAAGGTGTTGTCAGAAACAAAAGCTGCTATTGTATTTTACCCTGTAAACAAAGTTGTGGATGGAAAAAAAATCCCGGAACTGAAAGCCAAGATACTCTCTTTGCCAAAGGATGATAACGTTACTTATGAGTTCTATCCACATTTTGACGATGATGATGATATGGATGCTTTCATTCATAAGTTCACAACTAAGATTGATTGCTCTACCTACGAGTGTGTCAAAATATACACCTCAGACAAAGTTATCACAGCTATAAATAAGGGGGGCCAGTGGGAAATCAAATCAGATAAGAACCTATTCGGCAAAATCCCTGTAGTATATGCAGAGGTAGATCAACCGGACTGGGAAGATGTCGCTTTACTCATGGACCATTATGAAATGCGGATCTCTAGAATGTCAGATACTAACGACTACTTCGGCGACCCAATGCTAAAATCCTTCGGTTTGTCGAATCTTCCTTCTAAAGATACAGTAGGGAAAGAATTAAACTTTTCTATGGAAGTTGACCCTGATACCGGCACTGCGTATCATGGTGATGCTGAATACCTATCATGGCAACAGTCCATAGATTCACAAAAGGAAGAGATTAGTAATGAACGCCACGAAATATTCTCTGGTGCATCATGTCCTGATTTGTCGTTTGACAATCTTATTGGCATAGGTGACCTATCAGGCGTCTCCCGTGAGTTTATGACCATTGATGCAAAAATTAAAGCTACGGAACAAATGGAAATCTTCGGACCGGTAGTACAACGATGTGTGGCTATTGTACAAGCAGGCATGGCGAATATATCACATATCAAAAATTCCAATGCTATAATGAATAATTATTTTGAGGTGTCTTTCGGCTCTATTCTCCCGAAGAATTTAGCAGAAGACTTACAGAATCTATCAACAGCCGGAGGTGGGAAACCAATCAATAGCCAGGAAACACTTACCGCACGTTCTCCTTATACTCAGAATGTAAAAGAGGAAATTGAGAAAATGAAACAGGAAGAACAAGCAGCTTCAGTCAATAACAATCCGTTAGGACCGATATATCAATGAAAGGACTAACATTCTACGACAAGCAGCATATACAAAAGATATTGGCTCAGCAAAGCGAAGTGGCCAATATCTTTAATCGATTTATTCTGTCTATTACCCCATTTCTCCAACAATGGGCAAATCGTAGTAGCGATAATGTATGGTTACGTAATCAAGTTGTCGAAAAATGTGTGGATCGGGAGTTGGATAAGTTACAGTCTCTTCTTCTCACGAATCTTACAGCCTTCAACATAGACGCATGGAAGCGCTCTGAAATGAAGAATGAGGATTTTATATCAGAATACGTCAAAGGCATGGCTATTGATTCTGTAAGGAAGCAAGGAATGTTTGCTACAAACAAAGACGCACTCTCTCAACTTAGGAAAGGGTTTGATGCACGCGGCAATAATCTGTCTCCAATGGTGTGGAATCTTGCGGATCAGACAAAAACACAACTCGAGTATTATTTACAGACAGGTCTATCTGTTGGTAGAAGTTCTTCACGGATAAGTCAAGATCTTAGGCAAATCCTAAATGAGCCGGACAAACGATTTCGCCGGGTAAAGGATAAAGAAAGGAAACTTGTTATGTCCCAACCTATGAAGAACTATCACCCAGGACAAGGTATATATCGTAGTTCAAAGATGAACGCATTACGTCTTACAGCTACATCTACCAATATGTCTTATCGTACCGCTGACTATGAACGTTGGAGTAAACAGGATTTTATATTAGGCATCGAGATACACCGCTCTGCAAATAATCGCGGACCATGCAAGATATGTGATGCAATGGTAGGTAAATATCCGAAAACGTTCAAGTTTATAGGTTTTCATCCTTTCTGTATCTGTTTTGCTACTCCGATCACGATGGAACCGGACAACTTTGCTGATTTCCTGCTAAACGATACAGTTCCGCAAGAACAGGTTATAACAGATATTCCCAAAACAGCAAAGGATTTTGTTGACGAGAATAAAAATGGGGTGCAATCCGCTTTTTGGTATAAGGATAACTTTAGCAAAGAAGGAGATTTGCAAAGAGAGAGAACTCCCCAGCCTACTACACCCGAAGTCATAAAAGTATCAAGAACAAAGCGCATCAAGACCGATGCTGAGAAAAATGATATTCAAAAAAGATGGGACGACCGGTTTGTAAGAAACTTCAATCAGAGTAAGATTGAGCAAAAAATCGGCATAAAGAGAGGTGAAGATATGACCTTCGAAGAAGCAAATGAACTGAGAGGAAACATCGGTTATGGAGAAGGAAGAGAATTCAGTGTAAACTGTCAGTCATGCGTAGTTGCTAATGAATTGAGAAGACGTGGATATGATGTAACAGCACTACCTAACCTTAAAAAAGAAGGGAACATTCCTTATGAACTCTCTGGAAAAACTAACTGAGCCTGGATTGATCCGGAAACGATGCAGACACCTGAGAAGAAACAGGCAGGTGGACAATATGTATCTGGACTTGATATTAAAAGCAAGACTCTCACTCAATTGAATAAAGAATTGAACGAGTTAACCAAAGAAGCCGGCAGGTATCACATTGACTTTATGTGGAAAAACGGAAAAGGTGGACATATTATTACTGTTGATAGGTTAGAAAACGGTTCAATCCGTATTTATGATCCACAAATCGGTCGTTTGGGCGATTGGAAAGTTATATCCAAAGATATAAGTCTTAAGTATGGAGTAAATGTATTGCGTGTAGACAATCTATTGGTAAACACAGATATTATCGATAGAATAGTGAGAAAGTTATAAGAATGAACTTGTATAGTCTTTGGGCATAGGAGCCATTCCCATTATATCCGGCGATTGTGTATATGGTGCAAGATGTGCAGCATCATCTTTCACAAGAATAAATTGAGGATATCCAATGCAGCATTCCTTGTCTTCTTTCCGGGATGCTGTATATACCAAGTAGCCTTTCCACTCTCCATAATAGGAAACCTGATCGAATCCATTCTGTAGAGCGAGGATCTTAGCTTTCTCCTTATATTCTTTCTTCTTATCCATATTGCAAATATACTCATTGATTCTGGAATAAAATATAAGGGAAGGAAAAAGTTACTCCCCTTATATTTTAATAGAAAATCGTTATGACAATCATTGATGCTATTAAGAAGGGCTTGAAAGCCGCAGGTGTAAACGAAAAGTACGCCTCTAAGGTTCAGAAACTTTTCAAAATCGAAAAAGAAGAAGATATTGCTACTTATGTTGCCTTATTCAAAGACAATATTCTTCCTGATCTTGAAGATACATCCTCAGTAGAAAAAGCGAAAAAGGACGCTATCGCTGAATATGAGAAGAATAATGGTCTGAAGGACGGTAAGCCAATCAAACCAGTTAAAAAGACCAAGAAAACGACAGAATCAGAAGAGAATGAAGAAAATGAAGAAGATCTCGAAGGTGTTCCCGCCTCTTTGATGAAACTATTCAAGGCTCAACAAAAACAAATATCAGAGTTAGCCAATAGCGTTACCACCTTAACTGGGAATATTACAACATCCAGCAAACAGGCTTCAGCTAAGGTTCTCTTTGATAACGCAAAATTACCAGAAAAGTGGTTCAAGCGTATCGACGTAAATTCTGAAATATCTGTCGAAGATCAGATTAAGGAATTGGCAGAAGAGTATGCTGAAATTCGCCAGTCCGCTGTGACAGATGAAATCGAAAATGGTAACTACACCCCACAATCACAGGTAAAAGACCGTAGTGAAAAAGAGTGGCTGGATATCATGAATAAAGAAGAAGGAGCTGGTGAATCCAGTGGTGTCGCTAGTCTTGGTATTGAGTAATAACTAAATTTTATTGTATCATGTATTTAAAAAAAGAAAAAGAATTTCAGTACCATCCCGCCATCATTAAGATGTTGGAGGATGTTGTCGGCGGTGGCACTATTGCCCGTGCTGATTTGAGAAAGGCCCTGTTTGACGGACAGCCATTAGATGAGTTGCCACCTTACTGCATCGCAGGACGCGATGAAAACGGTGGTTGGCATATCATCAAGACAGCAAAAGTGCTGGAGGCTGTAGAAGCAGCAGGAAAAGTCATCAAAGTAGCTAAAAATCATCTGTTCGCAATTGGTGATTTCGTGACTGCCGGTGGAAAATTTGATGGAGCATCCGATAAAATTACCGCTATCGACAAGAGTAATGCTGCTTATGACTCTATTACGCTGGCGGCTGCCATTGGTGCGATGGCCAAAGATATGGTATTGGTCGCTGTAAAAGCAAAAGCTGATGCCGGTTCTGCCGAGGCTACAGTAGAAACATCTGAGGTGGTGATTACGATGGCTAAAGTTGATCTGACTGTTGCTAATCAATCTTGCGGATTGATGGTAAGAGGTACTATTGAGGAACGAAATATGCCATTCCCTCTTGATGCTGATTTGAAGAAGCTTATGCCTCTCATTCGTTTTGTATAATCTATTAATTCATAAATCATTATGGAAAGAAGCTTAATCAAGCAAATTAACAAGAAAAACATGGCGGCACGTCTCAACTCCCGTCATGTGAAGCCGATGTATTACCCGAATTTCTTTGGTGTGAAGAGAGTTACTTCATTGAAATGGGAAACATTGGTTGGTGAAAAAGGCGCTCCGGTTATCGCTGACGTTATTTCTTTCGATGCATCTGCACCGGAGAAAACGCGTGAAGTGATCGGTAAAATGTCTGGTGATATTCCTAAGACCGCTATTAAGCGCTCGATGACTGAAAGTGAATATCAAGAATACAAGCAGTTACAGCGCGATGCCCAGGGAGATGCCGCTCAATTAGAACTGCTTAACTTAGGGTTTAAGGATACAGATTTCGTTCATAATGGTGTGCGTGGACGTGTGGAATGGGCTTGTATGCAGATGATGTCACGTGGCGGAATCAATTTGTCTTCTTCAAACAACAACGGCATTGTGACTACAGAATTTGTCGGTGTGGGTATGCCTGCTGCCAACAAAAAGGTATCTTCCGTAGATTGGGCTACCGCTACTACTGCTGACGGCCTCCAAGATATTGAAAATGTACTGGCCGATGCAGCTAGGGAAGGTGTGTCTCTTCGCTATATTATTATGCTTACTACCGAGTTCTCTTTGCTGAAAAAGCAGAAAGCAACTATTGATAAGATTAAAGGCTGGATCAATCAAACGTCCAAGGTCGTTATCACAAAGAAAGTGATTAATGAATATCTTGCAGAGCAAGAAAACCCATGCCAGATTATCACAATCAATCCGGCGCTACGTATCGAAGATAAGAACCATAGTCGTACTACTATCTGTCCGTGGGTTCGCAAACGTATCTGTTTCTTAGAGGATTTGCGTGTAGGTGACATCCAACACGGACCAATTGCAGCAGAAGACTCTGAGAGTCTAAGAAAGAAAGCGCTAATGGTGAAAAAGGACTTTACTCTTATCACCAAGTGGTCAACCGAAGAGCCATTCAAAGAATGGACCAAAGGAGAGGCAAACGCATGGCCGGTAGTTAATGATCCGGAAGCGATGTACATTCTGAAAGCAGACGGTAAAGCATGGGCTGCCGATGAAGCTACAGAAGGAACAGACAATATCCCTGCTAAATTCTTGGGTCAGGAAGTTGAGAAAGAAAACTTAGAAGCAGAAGACGAAGAGTAAATAGTTATGGCAACAATCAGAGAAACAATACTAGAATATCCATCTATTGAGGATATGGAAGGCTTCTTGGATAAGGTAGTCTTCATTAAGCGGGGTATCAACCCCGAAGCAGAATGTACTACTGAAAGCATGAAGCAGGTCGGTCTTTGTGTCGCTGATATGTATGCCATGATGGTAAACTCACCGGATTTCAGTGAAAATAAGCTTTCTATCACTCATCCCCGTTCTTTCTATATTCAGACTGCAAAACAGCTGTATATAGAAAACGGGGAGCCGGAGAAAGCTGGTAGAATTGGCAAGCGAATCATTATCAAAGGAAGAGCAGGTAACAGATGGTGAAACGATATCCACATACAGCGATAGTTACTATTGAGGCTAACGGGCGCTTAGTTGATGGTGAATGGATTCCTGGGGAACCAGTTGAAATATCTGTCCCCGGACGCTACGACCCGGTAAGCGATGGAAGAATCGTTCTCAAACGTAATTCGGCTGGTGATGAAGCACAAGTGCATGGCTATTTCTATACCAAAATGCAGCCACCGGCCGGTAGTAAGTTTTTGCGTTTGAAAGTCGAATCAAAGGGTATTGATGTACCTGTTATCTGTTGGGAACTTTATCAATCACATTCAATTATCAACGTATGAGAAACGGTATGACTCCCCTATTCACTTATGATGAATTGGAAAAATGGTTTGATCGCTTTCAAAGTAAAGCAGAAGATAAGATGCTTGTATTCCTGCAGGCAGGAGGTGAAAAGTTTATCGAAGTAGCCCGCCGGAGTGGTTCATATAAAGACCAAACTGGCAATCTTCGAAGCTCTATTGGATATATAATAGCCAAAGACGGCGAAGTGGTTACAGAAAACTTTAAGGAGGGTGACAAAGGGACTGATAAGACAACCGGTAAGTACAAAGGTCGCAGGCTTGCAGAAGAAGTCTCACTATCATATACTGGCGGTTATGTGTTGGTTGGTGTTGCAGGAATGGAGTATGCGGCAGCCGTGGAAGCTAAAGGGTATGAGGTTGTTTCAGGAGCTAATACGCAATGTGAGAAGTATCTAAGAGATACATTGAAGTCAATTTTTAGCAAGATTTGATTATGGATGAATTCGACGCTGTAGATATAGTTTATGATGCTGTGGCCGCTGCGGGCACCGATGTTATGATTTACAAGGATAAGTCGGAAGCCGGCTTTACTAATGAACACATCGTTATCAATCATCTGCAATTGAATGAGCTCGACTTCATCAATAAAGTGCCTGTTAATATCAACATCTTTGTTCCTTGGAGTGATGAAAATGGTATGTTAAAACGTCAACGAATGAAAGAATTAAAGCGTAAGGTAAGGAAATCGCTTGATTTAATCAATAGTAATGACGGTGTATGTAAAGAAGTAACAGTCCTCTGGAGCGTTCCAATGCCGGACCTGAAAGAAGGCTTTGCTTGTACAAATATCAGATTAGAAATTTTAATAGATCAATAATTATGGCAGGAGAAGCTAGACCTATCGCTATGGGCGTAGGTGGAATTAAATTTGGAACAGTCGGTGACGGCGTTCCCGGTGCAGATCTCAAAGATTATCCCCTTCCGACCAAAGGAAGCGTTGCATTTAACTTTGCAGATCCAAAGGAAGTGAAGATTGAAGTAGAAGGTAGTGAAGAACCTTTTTATGTTGAACTGGTGAAAGATACGACAGATTATGTCGAGTTCTCCATCCCTACTCCATCAAATGAGGTTCTTAAAGAACTAGCAGGCGGTGAAGTGGATACAACAGGAGGAAAAAATATCTGGAAAAAGCCTCTTAGTACTCCTTCTATCTCTAAAACGTTCCAGTGTGAAACATTACCTAAAGACGGTAAGAAGGTCGTTTATACCATCGTAAATGGCAAGATCGCCTCAAAGATTTCACAGGCTCCCGGATCAGAGCAAGCAGAGTTGTTGCTTGTTCGTGTATATATGCAAGCTGCTGTTACTGCAGACGGTAAGAGACAGACTGCTTTCATGCGCGAAGTAGTTACTATTGCCGGAGGCGGAGAAGCCCCAGCGAATGCTGCGAATGTCGAAGGCGGAGAAGCTGCTCCAAGTGGTGCGAAAAAATAAATAACGGTTCTGTATAGCTCAGTTGGTTAGAGCGCTACATTGATTATGTAGAGACCGGCGGTTCGATTCCGCCTACAGGAACAAACTATTGAAGAATGGAGCTGAAAGTATTGAAGGTTAGTTGCAAATAACCGGAAGTATTACCCGGAAGTACAACGGGCTAGGCTCCTTGATGAAATTATGAGTATAAAGAATTTATTTCAGCAAGAGTCTGAATCCGTTACGGATCAGGCTGTCAAAATTCCATTCGAATTTACTAACCGGGATTCTATTCCTAAAGGAAAGGACCCCGGCAATTGCATAGTTATAAAGCCTGTCACCGTTCGGACATGGTTTCGGATACGCCCTTTCCTTCTTGAAGTCGAGAAAGAAGATCTTGATAAGATGATTGTGAAGGACGGAGAACTCAATGCAGACTTTCCGGAACTGATGAATAAATACGGAGGATTGCTTTTTGACATCGTCTGCCTCGGGATTCACAATAAGCCTAGTGATCCTCCGGAATGGTTCAAGAACGCTCTCGCAGACAATACGACATGGGAGGATATACGGATCCTGTTTAATGCAATTATATATCGCATAGGGTATCACCCTTTTTGCACCTCTATCACGATGCTTCGGAACGTGAGCCCGCTACGAGAGACGGAGATAATAGCCGCTCAGAAGAATTTGCAAAGTTGGAAGGATGCAACCAAAGCAGATTCCTAGTGATTGTAAAAGAAGCTCTAGGATTAACGTTTAATCAGACGTTGGATAGTAGCTATGGATTGATAGAGACATTACTGCAGGAGTACTCATTTGTAATGAGAGAGCGTAATAAGATTACTGATGAAGACGGTAAAGTTGAAGGTAGAGATTATGAATGGGTAGAACTACCCTCTTTTGATGATCCTAGTAAGACGATCAGGATAAAGAAGTATAACGATATAGCCGGTAAGGTCAAGGGTTAAGGTAATTTGCTGTTGTGTTTATATATTAGGTTAACTGTTTTTTTTATTAAATTGGTTTAGAGTATTGTGGTCCCTTGTATCTGTGAAGATATAGGGGATTTTTTAATATCCCCTTTTTATCTCAGCATCTACGCTATCCATCATCTTTGTTATTTCGACATTATCCCTTTCCAAATTTTGGATAATACGGGATTGGTAAGTGATCATCCCTTCAATTCTTCCTTTTTTGAGTCCGAGGCTTAGGCCTCTTTGAAAAGCTTCCTGTAATTCTTTCTTTCGGAGAACGCTATTCACTCCGTTTTTTCTTTCATTTTCCTTGGTCATGGTGCTAATGAATGTTTGGTTTATATATTATAAGAAAAGGCTATCTTTCCCCTTTTATTCCGACCAAGGAACATAATCTTTACACAACATGTTGGGACTATGTAGCAAAGGGAATTGATAGCCTATCTTTTGATTTGCAGGCTTATCAACTCCCCAACATGTTAATATAAAAATTGTTCCTTGGTCGAAGAACATTGCAAAGATGCTTATTCTTCTCGAAATAGCCAAATTTTAGCTTCTCTTTATATTTTAAGAATAAATGCTATGGGTATTCAAAATAAAGACGGAGCGTTGTATTTCGCTACAGGAATAGATAACTCGGGGTTATATTCAGGACGTCAGGAGGCAATGGGGATCATCAAGGCGATGGCCGGTGAGATCACTTCTTTTGATGTTTTCGGAGGGATTGGTATTAGTGCGGGCATTGCATTTGCCCAGGCCGCCAAAGGTGCATACGACTTTGAAAAGCAGTTCCAGCAAAGTATGAAAGAAGTTGCTACCCTTTCAAGCGGAATAAAGGGCAGTCTAACCGATTATATGAATCAAGTCGTAGAACTGACCCGCGAGGTTCCAGTACTTGCGAATGATGCGGCTAAAGCATTGTATCAGATTGTATCTGCCGGCCATGATGGTGCGGATGGTATGAAGGTTCTGGAAGTATCGGCTAAAGCTGCTATCGGTGGAGTTACCGATACGGCTACGGCAGCAGACGGTATCACTACCCTATTGAATGCCTATAAGCTTGATGTTTCAGAAGCTGAGAAAATATCAGATCAACTATTTACTACCGTCCGGCTGGGTAAGACCTCATTTGGAGAGTTAGGCAAAAGTATTGCGCAAGTTGCGCCTGTTGCTGCCGCCTATGGTGTGGAAGTAGATCAGGTCTTAGCCGCTGTTGCTACCCTAACCAAACAAGGTACGCCTACAGCGCAAGCAATGACTCAAATACGTGCTTCCATTATTGCAGTATCCAAGGTGCTTGGTGATGGCGCATTTGATAACAGGACCTATCAAGAGGCGCTAGCAGAAGTTGCTAGACAGGCAGGAGGCTCGGAAGCAGAACTTCGTAGATTAGTTCCAGAAATCGAGGCGGTCAATGCAGTTCTTGGATTGACAGGAATTAACGTCAAAGAGGCTGCCGGACATTTGGAAGAAATGCAAAATGCCACAGGCGCAGCAGAAGCAGCTTTTAAAGAAATGGCTTCTTCTGCTGATAATCAAATGAAGCTACTGGGGAATAACATAACGGCCACCCTTCGCCCGTTAGGACAGGAAATCTTAAAAGAAATATCTGCCGCAGCACAATCTATGAACGAAGCCTTTAAAGATGGCAGTGTTCAAGAGGCATTGAAAGATATAGGTGCCTTAATAGTCGTCGTTACGACTGCCCTTGCAGGATACAAAGGAAGTATTCTTGCTGTAAGTACTGCCAAACAAGTATATGCAACGGTAACAGCAATTGTAAATCGACAGCGTGCTATTGAGGCGGCCAACCTTGTATTAACCAAAGGTATGTATGCCATTGAGGCTACCATGATTGCTAAAAGTACATCTGCCCGTATTTTATTAACAGGAGCAATAAAAGCTCAAACCATTGCACAGTTGAAAAATGTTGCAGCTATGCTAACTAATCCTTATGTATTAGCAGCTGCTGCATTCGCAGGACTTGGATATGCCATTTACAGATGCGCAACTGCGGAAAACGTCTCAGAGAAGGCTATGAGAAAACATAATGCTGCTATGGAAGCACAAAAGAAACATTTTGATGACTTGAAAAATAAAGCAGAAAGCCTTGTCAATGTTATTAAAGATGAAGCAGCTAGCCAATTTGATAAATTAGATGCATATAAACAACTTCAAGCTATAATGCCCAATGTTTTGAAAAACATTGATTTAGAAAAGCTCAAAACAATGGAACTCAACGATATCCTAAAATTATTCAACAAGGATAAAAATGAGCAATATATCATGGGAGTAAAAGTTAGAGCTGTAATGAAACAAGAGGAACTTGATGCAGCTACAACTGAATGGCAAAAAGCAATAAATGAAGCTGAAGAAAACCAAAAGAATGGTATCGAAGATTCTGGATTAAGTATTAGAATTGGTCGATTAGCTAAAAAAAAGAATGAAGCAGCAGAGTCTGCCCGTCTTGCCAAAGAAGAAGTAGACAAAATAAATGAAATTCAAAGAAAAGCAAAAGAAGAACAAAAGAAAGAAGAAGAGAAAGCCAAAATTCAGAATAAGGCTTTTTGGACGAAGCAGAAAGACGATGCTACAAAAGCACTAGATTCAATCGCTTCGGCACAAAAAAAATTGATGGATGCTGGAAATTTCAAAGGGATTGATGCTACTGTCATTACTGCTTACAAAGAAAATATCAAAAAACTAAAAGAAGCAGAGAAAGAATTAAAAGTTTATGATTCATTTTCCAAACAGGATGATAAGGCACAAAAATTACGTGAAGAACAAGAAAAATATAAACTCCTGTTAGAGAAACAAAAGTTTGAACAGGAACGAATAAAAGAAGATTCAGCAAATGAACTCGAACAACTTGAAATAAACAAACTCAAAGAGAGTAGTGAAAAAGTCCTCAGACAAAGGGAGCTTAATCACAAACTAGAATTGCAGGCTATCGAGCGTGAAGCAGAAGACAAGAAACTAAAAGTGATTGAAGATGCTCGCTCTGCTTTTGAAGCTAATCCGGAAAACAAGAAGAAGACTTTTAATACAAGCGCTTTCATCAATTCTGAGTCAACGAAGAAACTGTTTGCCATGTTCGACAACGTTGCAAAGGAAGCCGCTGCGACTGCTGATACAAAGTACAATCGTGGAGATGATCTATCTGATTTGTTGAATCAGTATCAGGACTATACAGATCAACGGCTTGCGATTGAACGAAAGTTCAACGAAGATATTGCTACTCTTCAAGAACAGCGCAAACAGGCAGAAAAGGACGGAAATACAGAACAGGTAGAACAGATTGATCGTTCCATCACCCAAGCTACGAAAGATAAGGGTATGGAACTTATGAATATGGACTATAATAAGCTGAAAGAATCTCCGGAATACGTTCGTGCCTTTGAGAATTTGAAAGAAACATCTTCTGAAACTCTTAATTCTCTTCTTTCTCAACTAGAGAATGCAAAAGGGACAGCAGCTAAGGTATTATCTCCGGACCAACTTCGTGAATATACCAGCACTATTCAATCAATCATGGATGAACTGGATTCACGTAATCCGTTTCAATCATTATCTGACAAGAAGAAGGAACTGGCAGAAGCGGAGGAAGAACTAGCTAAAGCGCAAATTGAGTTAGAGAATGCCCGGACCCAGGCGGAAGCAGTGAAAGCCGGTGCTATGATTGAGAACGGTGTCAAGTCTTCTAAGTATAATCCCAAGACCGGAAAGATCGATTCAACTAAAGCATATCTAACCGAGGCGCAGGCGTTGGATAAGGTGAAGGAGAAAACGGATAACTACAATGAAGCAAAAGACAAAACGACGAAAGCCAGTGCAAAGGTACAAGCAGCTGAAAGAAAGGTAGCAAGTGTTATCGGAGAACTCGGCGACTCATTAAAAGATCTAGGATCGGCTATTGGCGGACAAGCTGGCGAAATCATTAGTATCATTGGCAATATTGGTACATTCGCCATGACGGCGATGAATGGCGTAGAAACGGCATCCACAACAGCATCAACTGCAATCAAAGCGGTTGAAAAAGCATCTGTCATTCTCGCTATCATTGGTGCAGCTATGCAGATAGCAATGAAGATCTTCGACCTATTCGGCAAAGACGATACAACAGAGAAGTATGAGAAAGCTAAAGAAGCTTATGAATCCTATATCAACATTCTTGATAGAGTGATAGAGAAACAACTGAAATTAGCTGAAACTCTTACCGGAGACAATGCGAATGCTGCTTATAATAAAGCTATTGAACTGATAAGACTACAGAATGAGAATGCACGTGTTTTAGGTAAACAATACTTGAACTCTGGTGCATCCGGCAAGTCACATTCAAAGGGATATACTGAAGTGGAAGATATGTCCATGGAGGGGTGGAAGCAAGCGGCAGATACGCTAGGTATGAGCGTCGATGAATTTAAAGACAAAATGGGCGGACGCATGGCCGGTCTGTTTGATTTGACAGATGAACAACTTGCAAAACTTCAAGAAAATGCTGGGATCTTCTGGTCACAACTTGACTCTGACACTCAAAAATTCGCGGATCAGATAGTGGATGGTGTTACCCAGGTTGCAGAGGTTGTCGAGCAGAAGATCACCGATGCTACTCTCATTGATATAGACGGACTTCGTTCAGACTTTCAGGATCTGCTTACAGATATGGATGCCGATAGTGCTGATTTCGCGGATAACTTTGAAGAATACATGAGAAATGCTATTCTAAACTCAATGCTCAAAGAGGATTATATGAGCCGACTAACAGCTTGGAGAGAGAAGTTTTACAAAGCTATGGATGATGGAGTAACCGAAGAAGAATATAATGCTTTAAAAGCGGAAGGTCAGCAGATTTCTGATGACATGAAAGCCAAACGAGATGCGTTGGCTGAAATGTATGGCTGGAACAAAGATGACGATGAGCGTGAAGCATCAAAGAAAGGTTTTGCCTCCATGTCGCAGGACTCTGCAGATAAACTGGATGGTGCATTTGCTGTTATGACTTCTCACACATATTCAATAAACGAAGGAGTCAAGCAAATACAATTGAGTACAGATAAGATCATTGAGAAGCTTGTATACCTATCCAGCATGGACAAGAATATAGGTGAAATGATGAAACATAGCGATCTTGTCATTACTTACCTGTCAGACATAAGTAGTCATACGGCACGCCTTGAAGCTATTGAAAAGGCTATAGAATCTATCAGAATGGGGATTGACACATTGAACACTAAAGGCATAACATTGAAGCGATGATAGGACAATTTTACTTAGACGGAATAGATGCATATACCAGTTTAGGGATATGCGTTACAAAGGGAAGCTACAATAATCTTGTAGCCTTCCCTGCTATCAAAGAACCGGAAAAAAACGACTGGCCGGAAGAGGATGGACAAGAATTTGACCTTTCTAATATTGCCCTAAATACAAGTGATATAAGCATTGAATTTGCGTATATGGGCAGTATGGGTATTGGCGGACTAATTGATAAGCTCTCGGACCTGAGTTATCATGAATTTCGTTTTCCACTTATTGACAGAACATATACTCTACGTTTGTCTTCTCAAAACAGTTATGTTATCAATGCGGGTCTTGAAATTTCTAAGTTCACTCTTACAAATGACTTTCCCCGTGAAGCCAACGATGAGTATCAAGAACCTATTAACGATAGTGACCTCCCATTTCCAAAGGGCTATGAGCTTGACGGTAAAGATCTAACCGACTATGGTGTAGTAGTATTGAAAGGCAGTACAGCAGAGATACTGAAAACTCCTGCGGTAAAGAAGAATCTGCTGCAAAATTTCAAGTACCAGGACGGAGCCATCTACGACGGGAATGCCGTAAAGTTTCAAACTAAAGATGTAGCTATAAAATGCGCAATGCGAGCTAAGACGATCGAAACATTCTGGCGCAATCGTGATGCTCTACTTCATGACTTGACAAAGCTATATTTAAAGACAGATGATGAAGGATATGAGTATTCCGATGCGGAACGTATATTTTATTGTGATGAGTGGAGTGAAAGCTATCCCTGCTATTATAAGAGCTGTCAGACAAACAGTTTTACTCTGAATAACGGTGTATGGTGGGAATTTACCTTGAAGCTCGTATTTACTAGCTTCCGGATTGGAGAAACAGACTTCCTGCTTGCATCCGAAGCGGGTGAGTTTATTATAACAGAGGACGGAGAATTTTATATTGACTTAAATTGAAGAAGCCATGCCATTAAAAAAGAAAAGAATATCAGAGTTGAACGAAGCCAGCGACATGAAAGGCTTCTACACCATCGGTTACCGAATTGTTAGCGGTGTTAAGACCAGCCTTAAATTCGGGCTAGAGAAGATTCAGACAGCCTTAGATAATATGCTCAAAGCTACGAGCGATGCCAAAACCGCTACTACCGATATGCGGCAATTAGAGGCTACCGTTGAAGGGAATGAATCAACTCGTGAAACTGCTGAGTCTCGTCGTAACGCTTCCGAGCAATCAAGGCAGACAGCTGAAACGGAACGTTCAAGAGAAGAACAAGCCCGTGAAGCTGCTGAATCAGTGCGCATCACTAATGAGAATGCACGTAAGAGCGCCGAAACTGGACGTTCCTCTGCTGAAAGTAATCGTGTAACCGCAGAAGGTAAGCGAGTAACAGCGGAAGGCACTCGCGGATCAAATGAAACGAAGCGTGTAAATGCCGAGACTGCCCGTGTTGAAGCTGAGTCTAAACGCAAAGCTGAGTATGCCGGCATCGTGCAGGAAATGACATCTGCCACAGAAGAAGCTACCGGGCAGATTACTCTTGTCAAGCAATTAACAGATGATGCAAATGCAGCTAAAAGTGCGTCTGTTGAACAGACAGCTCTAGCGAAGAAAGCTACAGACGCGGCTAATACTGCGGCTGGTAGTGTCAATGCTGCAAAAGAAGCTGCTACTACTGCAGCGGCAGGTGCCAATGCTGCTAAAACAGCTTCAGAAGCCCAAACTGCTCTTGCAAAGAAGGCCACTGACGATGCAAATGCAGCTAAAAGTGCATCTGTAACACAGACAGGTTTAGCAAAGAAAGCTACTGATGATGCAAATGCTGCTGCACTGGCTGCTAACAATGCTGTTTCGGGTGTTGACGCTAAAGTGCAGGCAGCGATTGATAAGTTAGTCGCTGGAGCTCCGGACGCTCTTGATACATTGATTGAGTTAGCGAACGCACTTAATAATGATCCGAACTTTGCTGCTACCATGGCAACAGAGTTAGGGAAGAAGCTCAACGTTTCCGATATTGTCAATAACCTGACAAGTGGTGGAACTGGAAAGGTTCTTTCTGCCGAACAAGGGAAGGCTTTGAAAGCTGCTCTGAATGCGCATAATCACGATGCAGTATATGAGAAGATTATTACTAAACTAACTGCCTTCAATAAAAATTTCGGTACGGCTGCCGGAACCGTGTGCGAGGGTAACGATGCCCGCTTAAGTAATGCAAGAACTCCGTTAGCTCACTCACATAAGAAAGCAGATATTAGCGATTTCCCAACTTCAATGCCGGCAAGTGACGTGCCCGCATGGGCAAAGGCTGCCAATAAACCTACCTATACGGCAAGCGAAGTCGGGGCTTCTCCTACTAATCATAACCATGATGCAGATTATCAGCCGCTCGGTGATTATGCCGAAGCATCACATACTCATGATGCTTCTGATATTACTCCTGATTCAACACATAGATTTGTTTCTGACTCTGAAAAAAGCACATGGAATAGCAAGGCTGCAGGGAATCACAATCATTCCGGAGTATATCAACCTGTTGGTAGCTATGCTCCTTCATCACATAGCCATACAGCCAGTGATATAACTCCTGATTCAACACATCGGTTTGTGACAGATTCGGAAAAATCCACTTGGAATAGTAAAGCAGCCGGTAACCACAATCATGACTCGGCTTATCAGCCTAAAGGCAGTTATGCTCCTTCATCACACGGTCATACAGCTAGTGAAATAACTTTGGATGCTACTCATCGTTTTGTTACTGATACCGAAAAGAACACATGGAGTGGTAAAGCCGAAGGGAATCATAACCACGATTCGGTTTATCAAGCGAAAGGTAATTATGCAGCAAGTTCGCATACTCATCTTGCAGCAGATATTGAAGAAAGTACGACAAGAAAATTCATGACGACGGATGAAAAAAACATACTAAGTTCTCTCGGAACCAATTATGCGAAGGCTGACTTCTCAAATGTTATTACAAAGTCACTTGGACAGAATGGGTACTATAAGTTCCCCGACGGCTTAATGATTCAGTGGGGATATTCAAGTACTTCTGGAATAGGTAAAACTGTGTATTTTAATACTACCTTTTATGATAGTAATTACACTGTTCTATTGACTGGGACTAGGAAAGTACATAGTAATTATATATATTCTTTTGATGTATTTAATAAATACGCATCTTATTTTGTTATGGACTCCGTTTATCAAAATGTTGATTCCGATGCCGGAGGTTTTAGTATAGCTTTCTATTGGTTTGCTATTGGTCGTTGGAAGTAAAAGAATTATAACACTGAAATAAATATGAGACACTTTAGTAGAAAATTAGTAACCATAATTGTAGTCATTATTGCGCAAAGTTCTCTCGGAACTACGTATGCAAAAGCAGACTTGTCTAATGCAGCCACTAAATCTTTTGGCTCTTCATCAAGTTATATTAAGTTCAATAATGGTCTATTAATTCAATGGGGGACACGATCAGGCGTTACAGGTTGGACTAACCTGTATCTTCCTATTAGTTTTTATGATATAAACTACACAATTCAAATGACAGGTAACTATGGGAATAAAGCTGAAACAGTAATATATGTCCCAATGCCATTTATAACTAAATATACTTCATATTTCCAGTTCGGAACTCCATATACAACTCTTAATGGAGCTTTTGCTTGGACTACGTGGTCATTTAATTGGTTTGCTATAGGTCGTTGGAAATAAACTAAATTACATATTATGAAATATTGGAAAAATGGATTCTATGACGAGCCGCAAGAAAGCTCGGTAGAAATTACAGAGGAGTATTATCAAGAGTTACTAGCTGGCCAATCTGCCGGATTACTTATCGTTGAAAGCAAAAAAGGATATCCAATATTGGTAGAACCTCAGTATTCACTTGATGATGTAAGGAAAAATAAAGTATCTGAAATACAGATGTTTGACAAGTCTAAAGATGTCAATATATTTATTTTAGATGGAAAGAATATGTGGTTGGATAAAAGTACACGTGTTGGATTATTTAACTCAATTTCAATTGAAAAACAGGCTGGTAAATCAGACACCGTATTGTGGTATGATGCAATAAAGTATATCATTCCGATTCCGGATGCTTTAGCAATGTTGAATGCCTTGGAGTTATATGCATTAAACTGCTACAATGTGACTCAGGAACACATCGCAGCAGTCAGATCGCTACAGTCAATTGAGGAAATCGAAAACTACGATTATAAAGTGGGATATCCAGTAAAACTTAGTTTCTTAGGATAACCTATTCTGAAATCGTAAAATTCAATAGATTCTTTCGTTTCTAACTGATTGATGATATTGATATGCCCTTGTGTGACGTTATAACACGTGAGGGCATACAATTCAAGTTGACATAACATATCAATAGCCTTTTCAATAGGTAGAATAAACAGAGTATCGCCTAACCAGATGTTAGTTTTAGATCGCCCGACCTCCCTTTCAATATTAATAGAGTTCGCAAGACCTACACGGGTACTTTTATTGAACCATCCAAATACTTTGTTTATACTAAATTGATTCACTTCTTCGGATGAATCATACAGTCGTAATTCATCAAGTTTTTGCGCTTTAGCTTCTCTGATAGTGGTTTTACATTCTTGCAAAACAGGAACCCCTGCTTTGCTTTCAACGATAAGTAATCCGGCAGATTGGCCAGCTAGTAACTCTTGATAATACTCCTCTGTAATTTCTACCAAGCCTTCCTGCGGCTCATCGTAGAATCCTTGTTTCCAATATTTCATAATATTTGTTTTTAATTATTTCCACCTCCCTATAGCAAACCAATAAAACGCAGCCGTGTTAGTACCGGCATTAGCTGCTTGCTGATATTTATTATTATATCCAAAATAGCTATTTGAAACAGATGTATAGTTGGCTATCCATGATGAATCATTACCGGTATTTCCATTATTACAAGTCAGATGCAGAGAATAATTAGTGTCATAGAATGAAGTGGAGAAATATATTGTTCCAGAGTAAGATCCACTCGTTTTTTTCCCCATTGAATCAATAATCCATTTGACAATTTGAGATACCCATTCTGTCCTAAATTTTGATTCTCTAATAAAATAGCATTAGTTCCGAGAGAACTTATTCCAAAAGCCAAGATTTATCCTCACTCCTATCAAACATATTTGAGCTAAAAAATGAATTAAAAATACATACCTGATTATATTTTAGAGTATAATTCTAATCAGATGATATGATAATTTTATATAGTGATAATAAGGAAATAAAGCTCGATGTAAAGGACGAAAGTTACTCTTACGAAGCGATCATGGCGGAAGATACACTTAATTTGTATTTTTCCTATCCGGGATACTTAGAAATACCGGTCGGAACTTGGTGCGACTTTTACGGAAAGCGTTATTCTCTCAAAAAAGATAGTAATTTCAAGAAGAAAGGTGAGCGCAACTTTGAATATACACTTATCCTTGAAACAGCTAAAGCGGATGCTATGATGTGGAAAGTTCGTCACATTGCAGATAACAGCATCAAATTCGCATATACAGCTAAAGCACATGAACACCTACGATTACTCGTCGAGAACCTAAATCGTCGTGATATGGGCTGGAAAGTCGGTGATTGCATAGAGGGAACGGAGAAAGTAATCAATTACAATCACACATATATTCTTGATGCCCTTAATCAACTTGCAGATACGTATGAAACGGAATGGCAGATTACTGGAAAGACGGTTCATCTTCGTAAAGTTGAATATAACAAGAATAATCCTTTGAAGCTGTCTTATGGTAAAGGCCATGGTTTCAAGGTTGGTGTTGGTCGGGAATCCGGAGATATACCGCCCGAAATTGTCCTAGTAGAAACTTCTGATCGAAATATCAACTACTCGACATACGGAGCTAAATATCTGTTACTACCCAAATCTAAGACCCTTCATTATGAAGGTAGAACGTATATAACTGATGCAGACGGAACCTGTGTCATGCGTGCTGACAAGACCTTGGTTACAGGTAAAGAGGATAGTCTAGACTGCACTGCAATCTATCCTTCTCGTGTTGGTACTGTTAGCTCTGTTATCGAGGTTAATAAGGAGAATAACTTCTATGACTTTGTAGATAGCGATATACCTAACGATCTTGATTTTAAGAAATGTCTGATAGCCGGAGAGACCATGACCGTCATCTTCCAAACAGGTATACTGACAGGCAAAGAGTTTGAAGTCAAGTATATCCATGAGCCCATTCTTAAAGAGGATGGAGAAATAGAGAAAGCAGGTAGACGTTTTGAAATAGTTCCACAGGAGATCGACGGTATCACTATGCCGGAACATGATGTTTGGCATCCTAAGACAGGCGATACTTACGCAGTATTTGGCATTCAGTTACCGAACTCATATATCTGTAATGATGAAGAGCAGACAGGTGCGAGCTGGGAAGTATTCAAGGAAGCTGCTAAATATCTCTTTGAGCATGAAGATAAGCAATTCACTTTTACCGGGACCTTGGACGGTATTTGGGCAAAGAAACGTTGGCTAAAGATAGGCGGTAAAATTGTATTAGGCGGTTATGTAAACTTCTCCGATAGCCAATTTCATCCGGAAGGTTCGCTTATTCGTATGATAGGAATCAAGCGTTATGTGAACAATCCCTATTCTCCGGAAATAGAATTATCAAATGATCCAGTTGGTACGTCCGTAACCAGCGAACTAGATAAAATCGAGACAAATGAAGTTGACGTAGATATCAAGTATAAAGATTCTTTGCGATTTACCAAGCGCCGTTTTCGTGATGCAAAGGAAACTATGTCTATGCTTGAAGATGCTTTATTGAACTTCTCCGGATCAATCAACCCCATCACGATACAAACGATGCAGTTACTTGTAGGCGATGAAAGTTTGCAATTCCGTTTTGTTAGATCAAAAGCGGTTCCGGTACAAGTATCGCATAATATCACTTACAACACCAGCACAAAGGTTCTACACTCGCCTGCCGGCATTATCCAACACATGACGCTAGGGATAAAATCAGTATCCTCTGAACATAAACCGGAGGAATACAAATTTTGGGATATGGCTGAATATAATTCTCCGGCGCTTATTGCCCCAGAGAAGAAATATTATCTGTATGCTGTATGCAGCAAGGAGAATCAGACCGGCACATTCCTTCTTAGTGAAACAGCTATCAAAATGGAACAGATAGCAGGATATTATCACCTACTAACCGGCATCCTAAACAGTGAGTATGAAGGTGAGCGCAGCTTCGTTGAGTTGTATGGATTCACAGAAATTCTGCCGGGCCGCGTAACAACAGAACGAATCATCTCACCGGATGGAAAGACGTATTTCGACTTGATAAAAGGAGAAATAGGTGGAAACATTCAAATTAAGGCAGGATCCTCCGGATTAGAAAATTTGGAGGAATGGCTTGAAGTTAGTGATCTGATTGATTCTATTCAGAAGTCTGCAGCTGATGCAAACGATGCTGTTGGAGGTCTGCATGATTATATCGACGGTGCATTTGCTGACGGTATTATTACTGAGGCAGAAGCTAAGGCTATCGAAAAGTACATCAACACTGTAAATAATGCGAAAGCGGCTGTAGAAGCGACATACAATAAACTGTATGTAAATCCTTATCTCTCAGGAACGGCCAAAACCGGGTTGCTCAATGCAAAGGTTACGCTGATGGGAAGCATTGAGAGCCTTATCAAGTCTATCAATGATGCTATTGCGGATGGACAGACAACTGTTGCAGAAAAGAAAGACGTTGATGATAAGTATGTCTTGTTTAATTCTGCGTATGCCGACTTCACCGCCGCCGTAGAAACAGCAAATAAAGCGATACACGATGCCTTGAAAGGTTATTCAGAAGAAGCATTAAGAGAGGCCGCTGCTGCTATGGAAGCAGCCAATGCGGCAGCCAAGAGTGCCAGTGAAGCAAACAATGCAGTATCCAATCTAAATAATTATGTAGATGGTGCATTCGCTGACGGTGTAATATCCGAGGCGGAAGCTAGTGCTATCGAAAAGTACATCAACACTGTAAATAATGCGAAAGCAGCTGTAGAAGCAACATACAACAAACTATATGCAAATACATACTTAACCGGAGTCGCAAAAACAAACCTGCTTAATGCAAAGGTTACGCTGATGGGAAGCATTGAAAGATTGATAAATGCAATAAATACCGCCATTGCAGACAAGCTTACTACTCCAGACGAAAAACAGGCTGTTGATACACAGTTTGCAAGCTTCAACAATGCTTATGCTGACTTTAATACTGCTGTCGAAGAAGCTAATAAGTCCATACAGGACAAGTTAAAGTCTTTCGCCGATGATGCTATGAAAAAAGCACTGGAAGCGTTACAGGATGCGGCGGATGCCGCAAAAGCCGCTGAAAAAGTAAACGGTGATGTTAGTGATTTACATGATTACATCGACGGTGCGTTTGCTGACGGTATTATATCAGAAGCAGAAGCTAAAGCTATTGAGAAATATATCAATACAGTCAAGAACACGAAAGCCTCTGTAGAAGCTACATATAATAAGCTGTATGTAAATACATACTTGGTTGGTGTTGCTAAGACTAACCTACTCAATGCTAAAATCTCTCTCTTTGGGGCTATCGACAATCTCCTCGCAGCAATCAACGTTGCTATTGCTGACGGGCAGACCACTATTGCGGAGAAAAAAAACGTTGATGATAAATTCGCTCTCTTTAACTCAACTTTAGCCAGTTTCAATACAGCCGTCGAAGCAGCTAATCAATCAATACAGGATGCGCTCAAACAGTTCGCCGACGATAACAAGGCAGAATTAGATATACTGAGCGATAGAATATCCGCACAAGTAACACGTGTAGATAGCATTACACAACGTATTGATACAGCCGGATGGATTACCACGGCAGACGGTAACAAGATATACGCTTCTAAGGAGCTGGAAAATGGTAATACGCTTATATCTTATATCAACCAGGCGGGCGGAGCAACAACAATCCATTCATCTAAGATCAATCTGGAAGGTGCTGTTACTATTACTGCGCTTCATAGTGATCTGCAGACAGTGATTAATTCTAAAGTAGACAGAGACGGTTTAGGCGGATTGGCTTTTAAAGATGCCGTTGAAGCTGCGCAGCTCGGTAGTACTATTATCATAGGAGGTTATCTTAATACTGACTTGATTAAAGTACGACGAATTGATGCTGAGGTTGGATTTGTTGGTGGATTTACTATTGAAAAAGGACGTCTTATCTGGACACGTTCCGATTATTTTGGTGGGACATCACGTAGCTTAAAATTAGGATCAGGAACATCTAAAGAGGGCGTTGTTAATGTGATCTTCAATCCCGCTACAGACGGGCGCTTTGGAGTAGCAGCAATCGGAGCAAATGCAGGTGGTAGTGCGGCGATATATGGTTCATCAAAGACAAATCCGACTTATCCATCAAACTATATTTATGCAGGTTTCTTCGATGGTAATGTACATGTGATAGGCGACGTTTCCGCCAAAGGATTTTTCCCTCAAGACAACAGCGGGAATTCAGTTTCAGTCGTTTCGGATGCATGGCTTTATGGACTTAAAAATAATCAGTTAGAAGGTATTGCCTCTAAAGACATGAAGATTCACATTATAAAAGGAATGATTGTAGAATGTTCACAATATTAATTTTGAAAGTATAATTATGAAAGTAAATTTAAACCGAAACTTACTCGATCACAAAGGTCAAGAAGCAGTTGAATTAGTCGATGGTAAGGAGAGGAAGAAATCTCTTCGTGATATGATCTCAGAAGCCTTGTATGCTACCGGCATGAATGCTCAACTAGGTATGGATATGGCTAAAAAATTACGTGCTTATAAAATGCTGCAGCAGATTATCAACAATCGAGGTATGCTTGATATTGAAACAGACGATGCTACTCTCCTAAAGGAGATTTGTGCGGAATTTTTCACCGCTGGCGTTTATGGACAGATTTATGACTTAATAGAAAAAGGAGGTAAAGAATGAATATTAAAGCAACTAACAGTACAGCAGTATCAAAGGTTACTGCAGATATCAAGATCAAGTACAGGATGTCAACTCGCGGCACTGAGGCTGTAAAAGATGTCACAGCTGAAATTTCTAATGATGAAACAGTTGTCGGATTCTTTAATATATCGAAAAACGGGGTGACTGGATTTTCTCTACATGAGGATCACGGGCTGACTCCCGAGGAAGTGAAACAGGTATTCCATACTGCTATTGATGATTGTAGCGAGGTATTGAAATGAAGTATTAATATTTTAGATAAATGATTATGGATTATTTCAAAAACTTACTTATTGGATTGATTACCGGCATAGCTGCTTATCTTAATCCTATTTCTGGGGAGATCAAAAGTCTTATTGCTGTATTTGCCCTCAATTTCATTTGTGGGCTGCTTACTGCACTCCTTATCAATCATGAAAGCTTTTCCTTTAAAAAGGCTTGGAGATGTATTGTAGAAGCAACTATTTTCTTTGCCTTGGTTAGCTTCATCTACTTTATTGGTGAACACAAAGGCAATCCGGAAGGTGCACTACAATGTGTCTCATTTATTACGTACAGTGTTTTTTATTTCTACGGGGTAAATATTCTAAGGAATATCAAAGAAATTCTACCCAACACTAGCAATGGCTATAAGGTAGTAGCTTTCCTGCATTATGTGCTGAGCGTTGAGTTTATAAAAAACATTCCCTATTTAACAAACTATCTACAAAAAGGAGGTGCAAAGTGAAAACTATTGATGCTATTATCATCCATTGCTCAGCAACACGTGCCGGGCAGGATTTAACTGCAAAAGATATTGATCGTATGCACCGGGCGCGCGGATTTAACCAAATCGGATATAACTATGTTATTCGGATTGATGGCACGATAGAAAAAGGGCGATCTTTAACGGTTGACGGGGCGCACTGTAATACGAAAGGTTTTAGCGAATCATCTTACAATAAACATAGTGTCGGTGTTTGCTACATCGGCGGCTTGGATGCAAATGGAAAACCCGCAGATACACGGACGCCATCGCAAAAGGCAACATTGCGGCAACTAGTTGCAGAACTTTGCAAGGAGTATGATATTATCGAGGTTCTCGGACATCGTGATACTTCGCCCGATCTGGACGGAAGCGGCGAGGTAGAGCCGAAAGAATATATTAAGGCGTGCCCCTGTTTTGATGTACGCTCCGAGTTTCCTAATTTCTTGCGTAATACAGTAGTTCGACCATGAAACGACTGATTTATATTATCATATTGCTGATATTAGCAATATGTTTCGTGTCCTGCCGAACTCAATACATCCCGGTTGAGTCCGTGCGCACCGAATATAAGACGCGTGATAGCATCCGGTTTGATAGCGTCTATCAACGAGACAGTATTTATATGCTCGTGAAGGGTGATACGGTTTATCAATACAAATATAAGTATTTGTATCGCTACCTAACAATGAATCGTACTGACACGATTGTTAAAACCGATTCTATTCAAACTCCCTACCCGGTCGAAAAACAGTTAAGCCGATGGCAATCTATTAAAATGGAGTTGGGTAGATGGGTGGTAATTGTTATTTTTGTGTACATGTTGATGTATGTATTGCAAGTGATATTAGGTAGATTAAATAAAAATTAAGCAGAATATTTAGAAGTGTAATATTATTACTGCTCTTGTATGTGCATTTTATTTTTTATATATTTGGGGGAAATTTATATATTAAATATGGGTGAAGATGTAGAAAAAACGTTGTACTTAAGTTACACAGAGATATTAAAAGGGTTACATTTCATAAAAGATGCTATCGACTTTGTGGAACAAGGGAAAGATTATTATGTAATTCCTTTATCTGGTCAATTACGAGCCATATTTGTTTTACCACATGATAAAAACGGGAACCTTAAAAATTATACCGTTGATAAAACAGGAAAAACACGAAATATACCAACTAACATATTTAACTTAGCCCAAAAGCTGAATTGTGATTTAGAAGTATACACAAGTGAATACCATTATAAAAATAGAGATAATCAGTATTTCTCTCATCTATTTGATACTACTATAGATCCAACAGGGAAAAATTTCAAGAGAATTTCTTTGAGAGATTGGATGGAGTTAGATATTATAGTTTGTAAAGGATATAGGTTTAAAATATGGGAAGTTATTAAAATAATGGCAGATAGAAATGGAGGAGCACATTATGACGGAGCATTAACAAGGAAAGAAATGGAACTATATAAAGCAAAAAATGCTGCTAACTATTATTCCCTTTTGTCTTTAGTCTTGACTAAAATCGGTAAAGTTTTGTTTCAAATAGGTTTTAAGGTTATAAAATCCGTATTCAATTTTCAGTTTATAATGGGGATTGCTTTAAATTTACCAACTTTGACAACAAGGAAAAATATTGCTACTTTTTATTCAATATCTGGTTTTTCCCCTCTTTCACTAAGTATTGATGAAAAGAATATGATAAAGTTAAATCTCGAAAATCTTGAAGGACACAGGTATGACCTAGATATTGGGGAAAATAGGAGCGATGAAATGATAGTTATTAACTTGGGATATGAAATCTGTGCAGATATGAACGCAATTCTTAGTGTATATTATTGCAATGAATTCATCCAATATAGATTAGGTACCCCTATTTTCATAGGCAAAGGATTTTTGCCACATTTTAAAGTGGATTTTTCAGATGATAATATTAAAATAGGTTTTTCAACAATAATATTGTTTAATAGAATATTAAGTCTAGAAACTTGTTTGTATTATTATGGTAAGATACGAAAAAAGGAGGATGAAGACATTGCTGTTGTTGAGGGTAAGCAAGAAATGTTACTTTTGAACAATCATACTGTAGATTTTTCGAATGGGGTTAGTTATAAACCATTTAGAGATTATATTAATGACAAAATGCAATAAAGATTACATTAATAATGAGAAAACCCCGCAACGGCTCGAATTGCGGGGTTAGTGTCAAATTAAAACGCATTAGAGTATGCGGATCGAGCCTAATAAGTTAGATATATCCGATAAAGCATAGTTTAAACGCTCCTTTTCTTCCTCACTAAACTTGCAGGGTTTCCCATTGACGATACATCCGTTTATCCTGTTATTTAGCCATTGCCGGGACTTACCGAAATATTTCTTAGCGATATACGACAAAGATATAACGTCTTTAACTTCTTCTAATTGTTTGCGCACACTGATTTCGTGCTCTATCTCCTTTAATTCTTCATTGACTTCTTTATATCCGTTAAGGATAAAATCGGCTATAATATTTGCATTCTCTTTAGAGGTAAATTTATTCTTTATTTCGATAAACTTACTTTGATACATAGCCTCATTCTCCGGTGTCGGATTGTTTAGAAGCTCCTGTAGTTTTTTTAATTCATCTTTTAAATTTTCCATATTTATAGTTTTTATTCCTCCCATTTCTGGGAAGAAGATTTTTACTTTTCTAGTTCTTTCAATGCTTTCTCAATGTTTTCGATATTCTTTTCAACTCTTAATTTCTCATCGAGAATTGCGTTCATTTTCTTTTCATCTGCATCGCTGTTATTCTCAAAAACAAAATCGAGCATTTTCTTTTTCGCTTTGTTCTGCATTAACAAGCTAATTAGATAATCTGTTTCGTTACTCATTGTTATTATGTGTTTTAATTTGACTTTACAAAGATAATATACGTTTGTATATTAAGCAAGCGTTAAGTGAATTATTTTAATGAATTTATGTAATCTAATACTTGTCGATTGGCCTTGTCTACTTTTTCTAAATCATAATCAATATAAATCCCTGTGGTTTTACAGCCATACTCATGACCTAGAGCAAGGGATATAACATCTTTTGAGACTCCTATCTTATGGGCAATTGTTGCCCATGTATGGCGCGCCCAGTACGACGTAATTTGAGTAAACAAAACGTCTCTAATCTTTTTCCCGCCTAGTCCCTTTCTTTCGAAATTGCCAAGTTTTTGCAGTCCTCTATTCATTGCCGTCATATACTTTCGATAGTTATAGTTGTTATCTTCCAATATATTCAAAAGATATTCTTTCCCTTTATACCTGTTTATTATCTCCATTGCTTCCGGCTCGACTTTTATAGAATAAAGTTTTCCAGTCTTTTCCCTTTTGTATTCAATACGTCCATCTGTGATACCCTTTAAATGAAATAAATCTATTCCGTTTATCCCAATTAAGTAAAACATTAGCATGAACATGTCTTGGTATTGCTTTTGATATTCTTCTCCTTTGAAATCTCTTAGTGTAATAAGCTGTTCCGCTTTTAATGAGCGCTTTCTAGTTTCCTCTCTTGCTATTTTGAATTTTCTGAACGGGTACAGTTCAGTTTCGTCATTATCAATTGCATAATTAAAAATGGTCCTTATGTTTCTTAGGTTGATGGAGCAGGAGTTTATTTTCAATCCATTATCTAACATCCATTTTTCGAATGATTCTAGCCATTTTTTTGTCATTGTCTCAAACGTACATTGCGGATCGTAGGCGATGATCTTATTTTTAGTTGTTATATAGGTATCTATTGTATTTTGTTTTGTTTTTGTTGAAATGAAGTCGTCTATGTATTCTATGAATGTTTTGCTAGTTGATTCGTTTTTTATAGACCTAACAATGTATTCCTTTAGCGATTTATCGCTCATTCCTTTTAACTTTTGATTGTTGTCTAGTATGACTACTATCATTTCAACTCTGTTAATAAGGTTGCGGATTGCTACGTTTTTAGCTTTGTAATTCTTTGCGCTTTTGTTATACTCCGTTCCTGTCCAAGTTTCGGGAGTAGCGCTGAAATCAGTTCCTAATACTATTTGTCCTTTGTGTCTAAGGTACAATTTAATGGGAAAAGAACCGTCATTCTTTTTTCTGCGTGTGTCTAAATGAAAATAAACTGTTGCCATATTCTTATCGTTTTAGTGTATATATGCCGATGAATAAGGGAAGAGGTAGCTTGTAAAGCAGCAAATAATTTGCATTAAATTTGCATTGAACTACTTGAAAATACCCTTAAAAACCATGCAAAAACGATACTTTGAAAGAAAAGAAATGCAATAAAAAAGCCTCCTACAATTAAGTAAGAGGCTGATAATCAGTGAGTAGTGGGTACGAGAATCGAACTCGTATTACATGCGTGAGAGGCATGTGTCCTA
>ERZ1108168.95-NODE-95-length-88384-cov-7.507195_pt1 | contig 88384 bp, 60 predicted proteins | sample MGYA00403704_ERZ1108168 | MGnify/ENA primary metagenome ERZ1108168 (study PRJEB35170, sample SAMEA104062421) | human gut metagenome | biome: human gut; feature: human-associated habitat; material: faeces | place: Denmark | collected 2012-06-12 ...
CTGTGGTGAACCAAAGTAAACACCGCCTGGAGAAAACTACCCGTGCGGGAAGCACAATATAAAGAGCGATAGGACGTTATATATTAGTAAATCTATATTTATATGCAATTTATTGATATTCGACGTATAAAGGTTGTATTGGTTGTTTCTGCTGTAGTTATAGCCGTGGCTTCTTTGTACATTTCTCATCAGCTGGTTAGAGATCTTTCAATGGAAGAAAGGCTTAGGATGGAGGTTTGGGCGGAGGCCATGCGCGCTTTTAATACAGCTGATGAAAAGACAGACCTTAATCTGGTGTTGAAGGTATTAAATGCTAATAATACAATTCCTGTAATTGTAGCAGGCGAGGCAGGAGATATCCAAACCTATCGTAATATAGACGTTGCTTCCAATGACTCTGTTTCTTTCTTATATAAACGGTTGGAACATTTGAAGCAATATGGAAGTGTGATCCGTATTAATTTGTCTCCAGGGAGTGATTATATAGATGTTTACTATGAAGATTCCCTGATGTTGACTCGCCTTTCTGTTTATCCTTATGTGCAGTTGGGAGTTGTTCTGATATTCGTATTGGTAGCTATTTTTGCTTTACTTAGTTCTAAAAAGGCTGAGCAGAATAAAGTTTGGGTTGGCCTTTCTAAGGAGACGGCTCACCAGCTGGGAACTCCTATTTCTTCTCTTATGGCCTGGACGGAGTTACTAAAGAGTGAATACCCTTCGGATGGTCTTATTCCCTGTATGGCCGAAGATGTAGCCCGTTTACAGATGATTGCTAATCGCTTCTCTAAAATTGGTTCCGCACCAGAAATGGAGGAAGTTGATTTGCGGATACTATTAAAAGAGGTGACCGAATATATGGCACGCCGTACCTCAGATAAAGTGAAAATTGTTACTCACTTGCCAGAAACCTCAGTAACTCTTCCTTTGAACGCTTCTTTATTTGGCTGGGTAATAGAAAATTTGTGTAAAAATGCGATAGATGCTATGGATGGTGTAGGAAGAATTACCATCTCAGTCACGAACTCTTCAAATCGCTGGTACATTGATGTGGAGGATACGGGAAAAGGAATTATAAAAAGTAAGCATCAAACAGTCTTTACACCGGGCTATACAACTAAAAAAAGAGGATGGGGGCTTGGCTTGTCATTGGCTCGCAGAATCGTCGAGGAGTATCATTCCGGACGTATTTTTGTGAAACAATCGGAATTAAATAAAGGTACAGTATTTAGAATAGAACTTAAAAAGTGAATATTTACTGATGATTTGTGTGTTATGAGGATTATTATTTGTATCTTTGTCGCCCGAATTCTGTCCATCTAATTGTCCTAAATCGGAAAATAACTGGTGAAGAACAGAATATTTAGGCTTTTTTTGTACCTTTGCAACGATTAAAAAAGTAAAGCTTTGGGAAAGTTTGATAAATACAAAATTGATTTGAAAGGAATGCAGTCAGACTCTGTTAAGTATGAGTTTGTACTGGATAATCTTTATTTCACTCACATTGATGGCCCTGAGGTTCAGAAAGGTAAGGTTAATGTGGAATTAACTGTAAAGAGAACATCTCGTGCTTTTGAACTGAGTTTTCAGACCGATGGTATGGTATGGGTGCCGTGTGACCGTTGTCTGGATGAAATGGAACAGCCTGTTAGTTCTTCTGATAAGTTGATGGTGAAATTTGGTCATGAATATGCAGAAGAAGGTGATAACCTTATTGTGATTCCTGAAGAAGAAGGAGAGATCAATGTAGCATGGTTTATGTATGAATTTATAGCTTTATCTATTCCGATGAAGCATGTACATGCTCCCGGAAAATGTAATAAAGCGGTAACAAGTAAGTTAAGTAAACATTTAAGAACCAATGCTGATGATGACAACGAAGATTCATATGAATCTGTCGGAGGAAATGATATTGTTGTGGAAGAAGAGACAGAGGAGCAAATAGATCCTCGATGGAATGAATTAAAAAAAATATTAGATAATAATTAAAGTTTAAAGAAAAATGGCACATCCTAAGAGAAGACAATCAAAAACAAGAACTGCAAAGAGAAGAACTCACGATAAGGCAGTAGCTCCTACATTGGCTATTTGCCCAAATTGTGGAGAATGGCACGTTTATCACACTGTATGTGGCGCCTGCGGCTATTACAGAGGTAAACTCGCTATCGAAAAAGAAGCAGCTGTATAAATTCTGGTACAGTCTGAATAGACTTATACTTAAATAAACAGCCAGGGAGCTTGCTCTCGGGCTGCTTTAAGTATTATAAGTATTGCTAAATTAAATTTGAATTGATGGAAAAAATAAACGCAGTAATTACAGGAGTCGGCGGATATGTACCTGATTATGTCTTGACTAATGACGAGATATCAAAGATGGTAGATACAAACGACGAGTGGATTATGACTCGTATTGGAGTAAGAGAAAGACGAATCCTGAATGAAGAAGGATTAGGTACCTCTTATATGGCTCGTAAAGCCTGCAGACAGTTAATGCAGAAGACTGGTGCTAATCCTGATGACATTGATTTGGTTATTGTTGCTACTACTACAGCTGACTATCACTTTCCTTCCACTGCTTCTATTCTTTGTGATAAACTCGGATTAAAAAATGCATTTGCTTTTGATTTACAAGCTGCTTGTAGTGGTTTTTTGTTTGCAATAGAAACTGCAGCAAATTATATCCGTTCGGGAAGATATAAGAAGGTGATTCTTGTGGGAGCTGATAAAATGTCATCGATGGTGGACTACACGGAACGTGCTACATGTCCTATCTTTGGAGACGGTGCAGCTGCTTTTATGATGGAACCAACTACTGAAGAGCTTGGTGTTATGGATTCTCTGTTGAGAACAGATGGTAAAGGTTTGCCGTTTCTCCATATGAAGGCTGGTGGTTCTGTTTGCCCCCCTTCTTATTTTACTGTAGACAACCATATGCATTATATCTATCAGGAAGGTAGAACTGTATTTAAATATGCTGTTTCAAACATGTCTGATAGTTGTGCTGCTATTGCTGAGCGGAATGGTCTGAACAAAGACAATATTAATTGGGTTATTCCTCATCAGGCTAATATGCGTATCATTGACGCAGTGGCTCATCGTTTGGAGCTTCCGATTGAAAAGGTTTTAATCAATATAGACAGATATGGTAATACCAGTGCTGGTACTTTGCCTCTTTGTATCTGGGATTATGAAGATAAACTGAAGAAAGGTGACAACTTAATCTTTACTGCATTCGGTGCAGGTTTTACCTGGGGAGCTGTTTATGTGAAGTGGGGTTATGATGGAAAGAAGGAATAGTAACAAATGTTACTAAAATATAACACATAAAACGCATCTTATTTCGATTCGATGCGTTTTTTTGTCTAAATCAATAAATGAAAGGCGATGCATAAAGCAGGTTTTGTAAATATAGTAGGTAATCCGAATGTCGGAAAGTCGACGTTGATGAATGTGTTAGTGGGCGAGCGTGTTTCTATTGCTACCTTTAAGGCACAAACCACTCGTCATCGTATTATGGGGATCTATAATACGGATGATATGCAAATAGTTTTTTCCGATACTCCGGGAGTTCTGAAACCAAACTATAAATTGCAGGAGTCTATGCTGAATTTTTCTACTTCAGCATTGACGGATGCAGATATATTGCTTTATGTGACAGACGTGATAGAGACTCCTGATAAAAATAATGAGTTTGTTGAGAAGGTGCGTCAGATGACAGTTCCGGTGTTGCTACTTATTAATAAAATAGATTTAACAGATCAGGAGAAGCTTGTTAAACTTGTAGAAGACTGGACTAATTTACTTCCGCAAGCAGAGATTATTCCTATTTCGGCAATATCAAAATTCAATGTGGATTATGTGATGAAGCGAATAAAGGAATTGCTGCCGGATTCTCCGCCTTATTTTGAAAAAGATCAATGGACTGATAAGCCGGCTCGCTTTTTTGTAAACGAGATTATTCGTGAGAAGATTCTTCTGTATTATGACAAGGAGATACCTTATGCAGTAGAGGTTGTCGTGGAAGAGTTTAAGGAAGAGGCGAAGATGATACATATCCGTGCGATAATCTATGTGGAGCGAGACTCTCAAAAAGGGATTATTATCGGAAAGCAGGGAAAAGCTTTGAAGAAAGTGGCTACTGAAGCTCGACGGGATCTGGAACGTTTCTTTGGGAAAACTGTCTTCCTGGAGACGTATGTAAAGGTGGATAAAGATTGGCGTAGTTCGGACAAGGAATTGCGTAACTTTGGTTATCAGCTGGATTAAGAAAATATTCATACGACTGTGATAGTCGCAAAAACAACACGTGAACTATGGGAAATTTAGTTGCAATTGTTGGACGTCCCAATGTGGGAAAGTCAACTTTATTTAATCGCTTGACAAAGACTCGTCAGGCAATCGTGAATGATGAAGCGGGTACAACCCGTGACAGACAATATGGCAAGTCGGAATGGCTGGGACGTGAGTTCTCAGTAGTTGATACCGGCGGTTGGGTTGTCAACTCGGATGATATATTTGAAGAAGAAATTCGTAAACAGGTATTGATGGCAGTTGACGAAGCTGATGTAATACTGTTTGTGGTGGATGTGATGAATGGTGTTACTGATCTGGATATGCAAGTAGCAGCGATTTTGCGTCGTGCGAAAAGTCCGGTAATTATGGTGGCCAATAAAACGGACAATCATGAATTACAGTATAATGCTCCTGAATTTTATCGTCTGGGACTAGGTGATCCTTACTGTATTTCGGCTATGACCGGTAGTGGTACAGGGGATCTGATGGATCTTATTGTTAGTAAATTTAAGAAGGAGTCAGCTGAGATTCTGGATGACGATATTCCTCGTTTTGCTGTAGTAGGCCGTCCGAATGCAGGAAAGTCATCTATTGTTAACGCTTTTATTGGTGAAGAGCGTAATATTGTTACTGAAATAGCCGGTACGACTCGTGACTCAATCTATACCCGTTATAATAAGTTCGGTTTCGACTTTTATCTTGTTGATACAGCGGGTATTCGTAAGAAAAATAAGGTCAATGAAGATTTGGAATATTACTCGGTTGTTCGTTCTATCCGTTCCATAGAAAACGCGGATGTATGTATTCTTATGGTTGATGCAACCCGTGGTATAGAAAGTCAGGATCTGAATATATTTTCTTTAATCCAGAAGAATCAGAAAGGACTTGTAGTAGTTGTGAATAAGTGGGATTTGGTAGAGGACAAAACAGCGAAAGTAATGAAAACTTTTGAAGAAGCGATTCGTTCTCGTTTTGCACCTTTTGTGGATTTTCCTATTATATTTGCTTCAGCATTGACCAAACAGCGTATTTTAAAAGTACTTGAAGAAGCACGCGCTGTTTATGAAAACAGGACTATAAAGATACCTACTGCGCGTTTGAATGAAGAATTACTTCCATTGATAGAAGCTTATCCGCCTCCCGCAATAAAAGGGAAATATATAAAGATTAAGTATATTACTCAATTGCCTAATACACAAGTACCCTCTTTTGTGTTTTTTGCTAATTTGCCGCAATATATTAAAGAACCATATAAGCGATTCCTTGAGAACAAAATGCGTGAGAAGTGGAATCTGACTGGAACTCCTGTAAATATTTATATTCGTCAGAAATAATATGAAATAAATAATGCAAGATCTTCATTTTTCTAATGATAATATTTATATTTGTCAAAAATAGCAACAGACAATAAAATAGTATGGTAGAGAAAGCGGAGATTTTGCTGGTTGATGATCATGCATTAATCCTGGAAGGGATATGTCATATTCTTAAACGGCTTCCGGAAGTTGTAGTAGCAGACGCTGTAACAACTGGTGAGGAAGCCGTTGGATTAATAGCCGAGCGTGATTATGATATTTATATTTTGGATGTTGGGCTTCCCGATGTATCTGGATTTGAATTGATAGATATGATTCGTGAGCTCAATGAGGATGCGCGTATTATTGTAAATACGATGCATGAAGAAATATGGTATATTAACAGGCTTGTACGGCAAGGGGTAAATTCTGTAATTCTAAAGGCTTCAGATTCAATTGAAATAGAAAATGCAGTGAAGAGTGTACTACGAGGCGAAGCTTATACTTGTCCACGGTTTGAGGGGATACGTAAGAAACTGGGACATACATCTTCACAGATACATCCTAAAGATGTGCCTACTAAACGTGAAATAGAAGTATTACAGGCGGTGGCTGAGGGACTCTGTACACATGAGATTGCAGGGCGATTGCAGATTACGGAGAATACAGTTGAAACATTTCGTAGGAGGCTGATTCAGAAGTTTAATGCAAAGAATGCTATTGATATGGTAGTAAAGGCAATGACACAAGGATGGATTAATGTTTTGTAAACAGATTTTTTCTTTTGTCACGGTTTTCGGTGATGTTTCTGTGTGAATTTTCGACTATCTTTGAAGCGGTAATTGAAATACTCTCTTTTAGAGTTTTATAAAGAAAAGGGACAGTCAATATGTCGTGATGATATATGTCAATTCTATTAACTGGTTTTTACAATTAAGAAGGGCGCATTCTGAAGTGAGTGCGCCCTTTTTCTATACTATGCATTGTGCTATTTAACCTTCTATGTTTTGTATTTCTACATCTTTCACTTTACGAAGCAAGTCGGAAGCAAAGATAAAGTCGTTCAAACGTTTATTGGTCGATGTAAAAATGTCATCTTTTGTACCTTCCCACTCTTTTGTACCTTCATAGATATAAATAATTTTTTCCCCAATACCCATAACGGAGTTCATATCATGTGTATTGATAATAGTAGTCATGTTATATTCGCGGGTAATGTCATGTATAAGATCGTCAATTACCAATGAGGTTTTGGGGTCAAGACCAGAATTGGGTTCATCACAAAATAGATACTGGGGATTTAATGCAATAGCCCGTGCAATAGCTACACGTTTTTGCATACCTCCACTGATTTCTCCCGGATATTTATCTTTAGCTTCTGTCAGATTTACACGGTCCAGGCAAAACATTGCACGCTTGGCGCGGTCCCGTACCGTATCATTGCTAAACATATTCAACGGGAACATTACATTGTCCAACACGGACATGGAGTCAAATAAGGCAGCACTCTGGAATATCATTCCCATTTCCCGTCGGAGCATCTTTTTTTCCTTCTTTCCCATGGTTAGAAAGTTACGATGGTCGTATAGTAACTCTCCTTTTTCCGGGACAAGCAAACCAACGATGCATTTCATCAATACAGTCTTTCCCGAACCACTCTGACCAATAATCAGATTGGTCTTTCCATTTTCGAAGGTGGCATTGATATCTTTCAGTACCGTTTTGTCCTCGAATGACTTATAGAGCTTTTTTACTTCAATCATCCCATTAAAAGTTTAGTTAATATCAGGTCGGCAAATAAGATTAGTACACTACTGGAAACTACAGAGTCTGTAGATGCTTTTCCTACGGCTATCGAACCACCCTCTACTGTATAGCCGAAGAAAGAAGATACACTGGCAATGATAAATGCAAAGAATAGTGATTTTATGATACCGCACCACACAAACCATTCTACGAACATATATTGCAGACCATACTCTAAATTGGTAGCCGTCATAATGCCCCCAAACCAACAGGTGGCAAAGGCACCGATAATACCAGCAAAAATACTAAACGTTACCAGAATCGGAATGGTTGTTACCATTGCAGCTATTTTAGGAAGTATCAGGTAGTTAGCAGAGTTAACTCCCATTATTTCGAGAGCATCTATTTGTTGTGTTACACGCATTGTTCCCAATTCTGAGGCAATATTAGAGCCCACTTTACCTGCCAGTATCAAACACATGATGGAGGAGGAGAATTCCAGTAACATGATTTCGCGGGTTACGTAGCCCACCGTCCAACGAGGCATCCAGGGGCTTTCGATATTCAGCTTGATTTGTATGGTGATAACCGCTCCTATGAAAAATGAAATCAGCAGTACGATTCCGATAGAGTTCACACCCAGCTGTTCTATTTCATTGAGATATTGACGGAAGAACATTCTCATACGTTCAGGCCGTGAGAAAGTGCGCCCCATCAGCACCATATATCTTCCAACCGTTCTTAATGCTTTGATCATAACTTCGTATATTTGTCTGCAAATGTACGTTTTTTCGGCTTATTTTTGCTACATTTGCCGCAAAATAACAAAGATATGGAAGAAAGCAAGATGGTGCTTCGTACGGAGGACCTGGTAAAAAAGTACGGTAAGAGAACTGTGGTTAGCCATGTTTCCATTAATGTGAAGCAAGGTGAAATCGTAGGTTTGCTGGGACCGAACGGTGCTGGTAAGACTACCTCATTCTATATGACCGTGGGCCTGATTACTCCTAATGAGGGCCGTATCTTCCTCGATGATCTTGAAATAACAAAATATCCGGTGTATAAGCGTGCGCAAACTGGTATCGGTTATTTGGCACAGGAGGCTTCCGTATTTCGTCAGATGAGTGTGGAAGATAACATTGCTTCTGTGCTTGAAATGACAAACAAACCGAAAGAATATCAGAAAGAAAAGCTGGAAAGTCTGATTGCTGAGTTTCGTTTGCAGAAAGTGCGTAAGAATAAAGGTAACCAACTTTCGGGAGGAGAGCGCCGTCGTACGGAAATAGCTCGTTGTCTGGCTATTGACCCCAAATTTATTATGCTTGATGAACCTTTTGCCGGAGTTGACCCTATTGCAGTAGAAGATATTCAGCAAATTGTATGGAAACTAAAAGACAAGAACATCGGTATTCTTATTACTGACCATAATGTGCAGGAGACGTTAAGTATTACGGATCGTGCCTATCTTCTGTTTGAAGGAAAGATCCTTTTTCAGGGAACTCCGGAGGAACTTGCAGCGAATAAGATTGTTCGTGAAAAATATCTGAGTAACAGTTTCGTGCTTCGTCGTAAAGACTTCCAGTTAGAGAAAGATTAATCTTTCTCATTCGGGAGGTACTTCAAATAAATCATATCTATACATTGTTCGCTGTTGTCTTCGAATATAGGTTCGGGATAGTTGTCAACGAAGAAGTTTCTGATAATGTGTGAATCAACAAAACCGCATTTCCGGTAGAATGCCAATTGGTAGAATTCCCGTTCAGGGATACCGGTACTTCCTGTACCAACAATGATTTCAGGAATTTCTTTGAAATAATTGAAAATAAATGAAATCATACGGCTGGCATATCCTTTTCTTAAATGATCGGGATGCGTAACCAGATTTTTAATTTCTGCAGTGGAGCCATCTGATACAACTACGGCTGCGCATACAATCTCTTTTTTTACCTGCATAGTAAATAAATGCCCCTTGCTGAGATATTTATTTATCATGTCTACTGAAGGATCTGCTATTAGCAGTAATTCGATGAAAGCTTCTTTATTCTCAGTGATTTCCTCTATCACCATGTCTTGTGGATATTTCATATAGACAAATATAACAAAAAAGAACCTTCCGACAAAATTAAGTATATCGGAAGGCCATTTCTTTTTTTCTTTTGTTAGAATTTGGGTCTTGCCTCTTTAACCACCATTGTACGGCCATGGTATTCTGCGCCATTCAATTCGGTGATAGCTTTTGAAGCAGCAGCATCGTCTTCCATTTCAATAAAAGCAAAACCTTTTGATCTGCCGGTTTCGCGATCCATAATAACTTTTACTGAAGATACTGTTCCGTAGTCTTCCATGACTTGTTGCAAATCTGCTTCCTTAACGCGGTAGTTAAGGTTTCCAACATAAATGTTCATAGTGAAAATGATAAAAAATAAATAATGAAATAAAACTCTCAGGAAGATGATTGATAATAAAAAGATTAAAACGACAGAGAGTTTACAAATGCGTTTTTCAAACGAAGTAAAGCCTTGTAATAGAAATCGAGAAACTAATACATCATCATTCCGTAACAAAGAAAAACATAAAAAATGAAAATACAATTATTTTTCTTGTGTTTTTTTGCTGTTAATGTGATGATATACTGTGCTTTTGTTCGTTTTGTAGTATAAATTGGTGTATTTTAGAGGGGCTTTTTCCGATAACAAGGATTTGCTGAAAATTAGTTCCGGATAGTTTATAAAACCACCTAAAGACCTGTTTTTATACAGATATCTTTAGGTGGTTTCTCTTTTTTGTTAGATAAAGAGAGAGAGAATATTATTCGATTACAACTTTTGTTGCATAGGATACCTGGTCTTTTGTGATTTTTACAATGTATAATCCGGCAGAAGGTATCTGTATATTGTCTATGTTATTTGTAATTTCTTTCTGCAGGCAAATCCTTCCGGTGGCATCAAAGATACAAATGTAAGTGTTGGCGGCATTTTCTACTGTCACTATTTCTCCGTTGGTATAAACAGTGAATACTGTTTGTACTGCCATCTTTTCAATACCTGTACCTGTTTCCTTGTCGAGTACAAAAAGGCATACGGTTTTACTATTGTTTTGGTAGGTTGCTGTCAGATTGCATTGGGTAGTTTCATCCGGAAGTGTAATTGTAACCTCTTTGCCATTGATTGCAGCTACTGTGGCATTGTCTGAAGTCCAGACAGTTTCATTGTTTCCTCCTACTTTAAAGCTTTTGCTTATTGTACTGAAATTATTACCTGTAGCCAGATAAACAGGGGTCGCAGCAAGTTTAGCAGCATCGGTCTTGGTAAAATTTTTTAAGGTAGGATATTGCTCGTTAGTAAATGTCCATGTATCGGCACTCATATCTTTAAGCGCTGTCCCGTTAGTAAGGTTAAGAGTTGATATTGCGGTTGCTCCTTCAGCAACTAAACCGTTTGTGCACATTTGAGAGTCATAATAACAATTTTCCAGAATATCACTTGCAGCCATTGTACCTGCGATGGCTCCGGTTACACCCCGTGCTGTGACAATAACACTACCTATATTGATACAGTCTTTTATGATGGCAGGTGCTGCTTTACTTCCTCCGGTTCTACCTATGATACCTCCGGCTACCGATTTAGTATTTCCTGTGGTAGGGTCTACAAATAAGTGGGCTACTACCCCATAATTGATACAATCGGAAACTGGTTTTGAGGTATACCCCAGGATACCTCCGGCCTGTGTTGGATTGGTGCCCGTTCCATCAACGAGCACGTAACCGAAGTTATAGCACTTATTGATACTCAAAGCTGAGTTATTTCCCATGATACCACCTACATTTCCGCGGGTTGAGTTGATATTACCTGCATTATAGCAGTTGTATATTTTACCATTATTAGCTCCGTATTCGGAACCTCCTGCAATGCCGCCAACACCTGTTATACCAAAAATCGCGGCGTAGTTACTGCAATTACAAACAACTCCTCCAAGCTGACCAACGATTCCTCCGATTGACATTGAACCGTTGATATAGGAACCTGCCCCGAGTGCCAGATCTTTTATAGTCCCGTTTATACCTACATAGCTGAATAATCCGGCGGCACTTGTTGTTTCAGTAGAATAGTAAAAATTGTCGATTACTTTTTTATTTCCGTCGAATGTTCCCTGAAATGGATTATCTTTAGCACCTACAGGTGTTGAAGGGGTAGATTTACTTCCCTGCATATCCAAATCGTTGATCAGTTTGAAGTACTTGCCTTCATAAGTTTCACCTCCTGCAACCATTGTTGCAAAGTAGCTGAATTGTTTGGCTGTTTTAATTTGATACGGATTACCTTCTGAACCGTCGCCTCCTAAATCGGCTGTAATACTCAGAGGATAACTATAATTCATGTCTCCCAAAGAAGCTGTTAGTGTACCAGATACCAATTCGTCTGTCGGGCGTTTTAAAAGAGTTACCTGATTATTTTCTATTTTCAGATATTCAGTATTATCTATTTTCCAGCTTAACGAATTTCCTGTAGGTATGCTGATAGAGTGTGCCAAATAGTCTAATCTATCGAATTCACTGCCATCAGCATTAGAGTAACAAATAACCGGTGAAGCTGTTAATATCGCATTAGGGATTGTCTCCATCCCTTTCAAGCGTGGATACATACCTTCTTCATAAATCCAGTCTTCTGTTCCAAGTGCTTCTTTCAAGGTTTTCCCGATCATATTTTGGGTTAATGTTCCTTCACCCGGACCTCCGGCAGAACGATGCATTTGTTTATCATAAAAGCAAGATTTTATACTGGCAACCAGGCTACTTCCCGGATCAGGGGTAATCATACCTGCCTTATAGTCACTTTGTCCGCCAGCTATGGTGTAGCATGATTCTAACTTGCTGCTTCCTGCATAGCTTCCTACTATTCCTCCTACATATGCATAGTTGTTTCCTTTGCAGGGCATTGTATTATAGCATTTCTGCACTATTGCCGAATAGCAACGTCCTACAACACCACCCACATAAGAAGAAGTGGCACTCTGTATGCTCTCTACTTTTCCGAAGTTGACACTTTTCTCTATAATGGCATTACTGGCAATAAATCCTGCAATACCGCCTACACCAGCTTCTGTCTCGTAGTCGTATCCCATTTCGCTACCACCGGAAATTGATATATTCCCCATATTGTAACATTGACTGAGAGAGCCTGCATTATTAAAGGCGCCTGTAATTCCTCCCACATGTTTCACGCCAAATATCTCTCCGGTATTGTAACAGTTCGTGATGTTTCCGCACGTGTTCAAGGAATACTCCTTGTCCATTCCTCCGACGATACCTCCGATCCACCAGCCACCGGACACTTTTCCGGAGAAATTACAATCTTCGATATTCCCACCTATATTGTTGCCTGCAATGCCTCCAACGTATTTACTTCCCTGAATCGTTGAGTTTTTAACGATACAATTACTTATTTTTCCTTTATTGTATCCGCAAATTCCTGCCACATAATAAGCCTCTTCACTTCCTACGGATACAATACGTGCAGAAGCTAATGTCAGATTTTTAATGACAGCACTAAGATTTGTACCTCCGAAAAGTCCTGCACCGTTTTGCCCACTTGGGAAAACAATCAGATTACTAATCGTCTTATTATTTCCGTCGAAACTCCCCTTGAATGGAATTGCTTTGCTTCCAATGGGGAATTGAGTACCTTCCAACTCGATATCGTTAGCAAGTTGGAAGTAAGTATCTGCAAACTGGTTGTCCTTAGTGATGGCATCTGCCATATCTTCCAGATCCTGAGCAGTCTTGATCAGATAAGGTTCGGCTTCCGTCCCTTTACCACCGCTGAATCCTGCTGCTTGAGACTTTAACGAAAAAGCCAGACTGCATAGCAGAATCGCAAAAAAGTAATACTTTCCCATAATACAAATTTTTTAATGAATACTATATATAAATTGAAATAAGTAATCGTTCATCATTATATGATATTATTATTGAAACGCAGAAACTCACAGATTCACGTAAAGCATATCATCGCTCAAGTATAGCGCAGCCATTTAATCTGCGAAAATCTGCGATTATTTGCGTTTCAATAAAACGCTGTCATAGTATGAACTAACTAAATTTGAAATACTACTTACACGTTATTGCTTCGTCATAACTATGTCTATAGCCCGATCCAGTCCTCCGGCATAACTACCGCTCGAAGGCTCTTTGGTGGAGAATCCTGCGAAATATAATCCTATGACCTTGTTGCCTGGGAATGTGTCATTGTCTTTGAATGACAGTCTTACCTTTCCGTCACGTATTTCCGGGATAGCCATACACTGGCTGCTTTTATCCCATGTGATATTGTCATTGTCGGCCAATACACAATTGTATACAAACAAAGGTGTTGAAGTTCCCAAATACTGCCCGGCAGCGATGATTAGTTTGCCGTTATCATAGTCTACAACGAACTGCGCACCAGACATCGGACCATCAATCATCACATATTTATCAGGTTGATATTTTAATAATTGAGCTGTATGCGATACGGTTTTATTGGTTTTATCTATATAGCTGATATCATATTTTCCCTGAAAATCCTTATAGATGGTTTGGCAGAAAGAATAAGTTTGTTGTGTTTTTCCACATTTGATAGTGACCGGGATGACTTTTTCGGTCAATGTTCCTTCTTCGTACGGAATGGAAGTGAAAATAACGGAATCGCCTTCGACTTTATGTGATAACCATTTAGAATCGTATTTTATTTCGTATGGTAAGTTACTTTTCAGATAATATGCTTTTCGCTCTCCTGTTGTAGAGAAATTATAGAAAGCAGGAAAGTTGGTGGAGAAAATAGCTCCTAACTGTGTGACGGGGACAACAGTACTTTCTGTTCCCATACTGATTTCTATCAAAGCATTCCTTCCGGTAATATCTTCATTGGCAGAGATTGTCAGGAGTACTTTATTTCCCGATAGAGCAGGTGTACACCACTCTTCTGTAGAAGTCACCACATAGTCTCCTACCACCGATAATTCAATCTCACCCGTTCCTCCGATAGCAGGCAGGCTGGTACTGGCACTGATCACTTTGAAAGTAGGGGAGGAATTCTCCTCTTCATTATCATTGCATCCCATGTTTAGTATGCAAAGCATAAATAAGCACAGATAAAAATATTTTTTCATAACTCTTTATTTAGCTGAGACGGTGAACCACATCTCTTCTGGTTTATCAATACTTGTGAATTTAATTTTTGTCGGATATTTGGGATTATCAGCTTCCATGATATAAGGACTATAGTTTGTAATAATACTGATAAACTCCTGATATCCACCTGTCCAAAATGCACCTCCGTTGATATAGCCTTTATTCGTAAAGTCAAGTTCTATTTCATTTTCCGTATTCTTTACCGGAATGAAATCGAATGAATAATAGCTCCACCAGGCGATAGAAGAATTGTCTACCCGGGTGGCACCGGTTACTACAGCATAAGTGTTTTCATCTTTGTAGTATCCCAGATATATGAAAGATAATCCGGTAGTAGCTTCTGCGAAGTTGGTAGCAAGCTGGCGATCTGTATATTTCCAATAAGTCAGAACGAAATCACTCATTTCGTCCGGAGAAAAATACCAGGAAGCCTTTGATTGGGCAAAGAACTCATTCACTTTCATTAGTTCAAAACCAATTTGGGCGTTTCCATTGTCTGTACTTAATATATCTTGTTCAACCGAATATTGCATACTTTCAATAGAGCTTCCTAAAATAGTGACCGGTTGATAGAAGCGGATGCCTGTGTCTGTGTAGATATAGGGTACTTCTGTAGAAATAGTTTTTCCCCCATCTTCATAATTTAGAGTGAAAGTGCGGTTGGCACCTTTTTCTATGGAAACTTCCTCTCCATTGACATTCATTTTATAAATAGGGGCTATCGCATTCTTTTTTGTGTACTCAACTTTGTCCATGTACTCTTTGGCGGGTACAGTCAGTTTGTTCATTACGATTTTGTTTCCGGTCTTTTTGCCTTGTAATATGATTTGGGTATCGGTTTTACTCATTAATATAAATTCGTAATCTCCTTCCAACCCCTGATAGAGATCAGAATATGGAGTAGAGAAATAGTGTAACAATGAATTATAAGTATCAAAAGTAAGTACAGGACCGTTATCTGATATTAAACGCCACAGACTGCTCTCTTCTTTTCCGGGAGATAAATCCATTCTGACTTTTACTTCTGAACTGGTAAACTGGAGCGTGTACATATATCCTCCGTAAGCCTGTGATCCTTGCGGATAGTATTCCATAGACCATCCGTATTCAGAACTCACCAATACTTCCTGATATTCCCTTAATGCCTGTGCGATTCTTTCGGCGGCCGGACTGTCGAAGATATCTTCGTTATCTTTAAAGCAGGAGCCTAATAGAAGCGGCAATAATAATATGATTACTATTTTTTTCATTTTTGTTCTGTTTAAAAGTTTTCCAGATCGAGTTTGTCTATCTCAGAAGAGCGGCGTTGCACGATGTCTCTAAGCTGATTCAGGTCGATGTTCCAGCTTTCTTTCATATAGTTGTATACAACCTCAAATTTCTGTTTTATAATTTCGGCTCCGGCTGTTCCGGCTCCGGTCAACATGGCATCCCATTGTTTGGAAGATTGGGTCAGATAGATACATACATTCTCGGCAAAATCCTCGTTGGCCTCTTTACTGGCATATTGGCTGACAAAACCGGCTTTTTGTGCATCTGCATCACTACTCCAATAATCATTCCAGGCATCGCCCACATACGATGTACCGGATATTAACTGAAAGTCGCTTGTGTACTCTTTGGTCTGAGTAAAGATATGCGTAAATTCATGGTGAATGGTTTTAAAGTACCATTCGTTGAGTAGGTTGATATTGGTCGGATCAATGTAGTTAGCTCCGTATAAAGTGATTTTCATACCTCCTTCGGCAGTACCCAGTTCGAATGTTCCGTTGTTGCGAAAAGCAAAACTGCCTATGATATGAATTATTTTGGGAAAATAGTTTCGGATGTAATCCGGACCAGCCAGTTCATCATAGGCTTCAATACAAAGATGTTTGATGAGCTTGGCCAATTGTACTGACTTTTTCATTTCTGCTGGAACCAATGTATAGTCCATATCCGATTCAATATCTTCCATCCGGTATTTGAACTCGATGTTGTAAGGATATATATAGTTGTTTAACAACCATCCGTCAAATTCATTTTGTTCACCGGTTTCTACGGTAATGATACTATGGTTCTTGTCCGGTTCGTCATCAGTGCAGGCTATAAAGCCTACTATGACAGGAATCAGGAATATCCATTTACTTTTCATATTCTTAGGTTTTTATTTTTGTTGTAACGAATGTGTTTATCTCGGGTTGGCCGGAAGCCCGGCATTGATGACTTCCTGCGGAAGCTGTATGGCACAGCGTGGGTCGCGGGGAAGCAATTGGTCTGCTATGGTGACGTCTTTCCCGTTGGCACTGACTACACGCCGGTCTACCTCTATGCCATATCGTTTGATGTCGAACCAGCGCAATCCTTCATGAATTGTTTGTATACGGCGAACGAACAGTAAAAACTGGATGAAACTTTCCTGCTTCCCACTTTTGACAGTGAAGCCGGGATTCAATTTTTTCTTTAGCGTTGGTGCATTCGGTTCATAATAAGAAATAGGATTGATGAATTTCTCTACATCCTCTTCTTTTAATACGTAAGCACTTTTTGTATTGGCTTTGATCCAGATATTGAAGTCTCTGACAGCTTCCTGATATTTCTCTTTCATGATATATGCTTCCGCTCTTGCCAGTAAAGTCTCTTCTGCACTGAAGGCTGTGTATACGGTGTGTGGATAGCCTATCATTGCAACGGGATCGAGATATTCAAACAAGAATGGTAACTTCATTGTCAGTGTCTTATCAAGATTGCTTCCCTGGTATATGAATGGGAGGACATGGTAATTGGTATATCTTCCCCATGGTCCGTCGGCCTTTAATGTTTCATATTCGGCAATGAGGGCTCCGTGTGTAATACGCGACATATTAAAGTAAGGGCCAAAGTATCTTCCCGCCTGTGATAGTGAAGTCATTAACATCAGATTACAGTTATATTCCGGTTTGATATAGTCTTTGGTATATACATCTTCGTCTCTTGTCATTTTGGCGCGTGCCTCCATATTCCTCATCATAACTGCGGGATTGGAGGTTAGTACTTTATCTGCATATTCTATCACTTTGTCCCAGCGCCCGGCATATAAGTTGAAACGTGCGGCAAATGCATAGGCTGCCTTGGTGTTGAAGTGATATTTGGGTACACTGTACGCGTCTTTGATCATGGGAAGTGCTTCTTCTATATCCTTGTTGATTTCTTTATAGACACTATCCACTGTGATACGGTCATATTCTACTATCAGCTGGGTTTCCGGTACCTTTACATAAGGTATACCCAAGTCTGTGGTTGCATACTTTTCAGTGTAGTGCTGACAGAAAATATTGACCAGTATGAAGTGTGCATATGCCCGACATAGCAGGGCTTCTGCCTTGAATGGTTTCAGACTGGCAGGAGTTCCCATCTCTTCTATGGCTTCCAGTGCCTGATTGGCTGCGGAGATTGATTTATATGACCGGCTCCACAAGGCATACGGATCTTCTTGTCCGTTCGTTTCTGTAACATCCTTCCAATATGCTATTTGCTCAATGAATAAATAGGTATAGGGATTACTGGGGCCATAGTCGTCTACGTTATCAGAAGAGTATTCCCCTAAGAACATAGCTGAGGCTTCGGGATAGGCTGAAGTTATCAGCGCTTTTACATTTGCTTCTGTGTTGACCTCTGTACGGTTGTCCGGAACCTCACTCAGGAAGTCATCGCACGAAGCTAAGATGCTTCCTGATAGTAAGATGATAACCGGAATATATTTATATATATGTGTCATATTGATTTTATTTAGTGGTTATTGTTACATTCCAAGTCTTAATGTCAAAGTGAACTGCCGTGGCACTGGGGTTGCTACACCACCTGAATTAAAGAATTCCGGATCTTGCCCGTTCAGTTTCTTATCGGCATATATCAAAAAGAGGTTCGTACATTGTAGTTTCAATGACAGGCTGTTCAGTTTCCAGTTGGCTATCAATGCTTTTGGGAAATCATAAGACAAGCCTATTTCTTTCATCCGGATAAATCCACCGTCAGCAATGCGCATGTCAGAATAGTTGTAAGCATTGTAGGCCCGGCTTAAATAAGGATCCAGTCTGTTTTGGCGCGTACTGGCTATTACGGGTATATTAGTAAACTTTTCGTCTCCCGGCACCATCCAGCGGTTTTTGAATTCTTTTGGAGTAGCGGTGAGGTCGGAATAACTGGAACTGAAAACATTGTCCAGACGCACCACGTTGCCGAATGAATAGGTGATGAATAAGTTTAGTTTAACCCCTTTATAGCCGAATGTATTCCCGAAACTGCCCAGATCTGTTGGGTCAGCAGCTCCCGAATATTTCAGGAAATCAAGTTTTTTACTTTCCTGAAAGTTGATATCTGTTGTTGTAATCTGTCCGTCCTGATTGAGGAAAGTAGGTATACCATCTTTGTTTAATCCCTGAAATGGAATAGAGAAGATAGAACGTACCGGATAACCTTCTCTGGCAAAACCATATCCGGATACCAGCCCCATCAGTGTCTTGTTTGATTTTAGTTTGGTAATCTCGTTATGGGTATGAGAATAGATGAAGTCGGTAGTCCAGCTAAAATCTTTAGTCTGGATGTTTCTTGTTGACAGAGTGAACTCTACACCATTGGATTTCATCTCGGCGATATTACCCATTTTCAAAATCTCGCCTCCGGCTCCCTGAGTACTTACCGGTCCTATGAGGTCATAGTTGTTACGCTGATACCAGTCTACTGCAACACTGATACGATTGTCCAGCAATCCTACATCAACTCCTATGTTCAGCTCATGTTTTTTTTCATAAGTCAGATCAGAGTTTCCAAGATCCACTACCTGCAATCCCATTTCACCTGTAGAGGCTGTTGGTCTCCAGGGCTTATAAGCGGATAAGATGGCTGTAGAGTTTGTTACACTTTCGGGACCACGGTCTGCCGTCAAGCTATAAGATGCTTTAAGCGATAAATGAGATAGAGCCGGTTCCCAGTCTTTGAAAAATTCTTCCTCATGGATATTCCATGCCCCCGATATATTCCATGTTGGTAACCAACGGGACGAGCGTGTCTTTCCCAGCGTATTGGAACCTTCGTAACGAATCGTACCATTGAGGGTGTATATTCCTTTATAAGAATAGGTTGCATTGGCGAAGAAGGCAATGTTACGCACCCTTCCCTTTACGATTGAATAGTAATCAGTGCCTTCTTCGGCACCTTTTTTAAATACCTGATAAGCATAGAACGGTACTTCACCCATTGAGTACTGAAGCCCCCATCCGCGTATCCACTTCCTTTGCCGGTCAATATAGTTTGATTCCATACCGCCAAACAAGTTCACGATATGTTTCTCTTTGAATACATTATTATAAGAGATTGTACCGCGAAAATCATATCCTAACATGCGGAAGTCCGAACACTCGTAAATACCACCTTCCGGGAGTATACTGATAGGCAGTGCGTATGGATTGTCCGGATCACGGTATAAATGAGGGTTTTGGTCTCTGATGCTGGAAGTGGGCATGGCCCGGTAGGCCATTGCCTGATTGGAAAAGTCAGTAATGATATGTTCTTGTGACGTTGATGAGTATTTCATGGCACCTAATGCGGTAACTTCCAGGTTGGGCAGTATTTTCCATTTCAATTCTCCCTGTACCTTCAGGTCGGATGCGTTGATATCCATGTAATTATTCTCCAGTTCATGAAAAATATTGAAAGGAGCATAATTACGGGTATAGTATTCGGTGGCACTGATGGCCCGTGAACTGTTCAGGGCATAACTGTAAGGGTTAATATCAAAATCACGTTTTACTTCTCCTGAAACGGGATCGGTACTTTGTGACAATGTGCCTGGGGCTTTTTGTTTTCGGTACGAACCGCTTGAAATAAGATTCAGGCTCAGGTTTGTCAGAATGTTGTAAGTGGCATTCAGGTTGGCTGTATAGCGGTTTACCTTACTGTCTTTAGTCCATCCCGGATCTACCAGAGCACTCAATGATGCATAATAAGAAGTCTTGTCGTTACCGGAGGAGATACTGACGGAATGATTGTGCATCACATTGGTATTGAATAACAAATCGAACCAGTCGGTATTTCTCATTTCTGCATCACGCAGGTAATTGGCACGGGACAGCGGTGTATTTAATAAACCGAATTGTTGGGTAACGGGGTCGTATGTGTGTAGTAGCTCGTACATCTTTCCGTAGACTCCGCTTTCACTGGCATTAGATAATTCGGAGAAGTTCAACCACCCTTTCTTCTGCATCTCCTGATAGACAGACATCTGATCTTGTGAATTCATTATGTTGAATTGTGAGTAGTCCGGTTTTAATCTCATCGTGTATTCACCTGTATAGCTAACCCGGCTACTGCCTGCTTTTCCTTTCTTGGTAGTGATCACGATTACTCCCGACATGGCTCGTGCCCCATAAATAGAGGTGGCAGAACCGTCCTTTAATATCTGAAAGCTTTCGATGTCATCAGCATTCAGGCCTGATATAGCCGAACTGATCAACGTGGTGGCATCTCCTGAGGATAACTGGTCGGCATCTACTTCTACTACATCCTCCATGATGACCCCGTCTACTACCCATAAAGGCTTGGAACTACCATAAATAGAAGTAGCACCGCGAACACGAATTTTAGGCGCCGTACCAAAGGTACCTGATACATTTTGCACAGATACACCTGCGGAACGTCCTTCCAGCGAACGACTTATATCTGGTACACCATCCAGTTTAACATTCGAAGCACTGAGTTGATCGGTAGCTCCGGTAAACAGCCGTTTGTCCATTTTCTGTACACCCGTTACGACTACTTCATTCAGTGTCTGTACGTCTGAAGCCAATGTCACTTTTAATGGGATACCTCTTTTGATGGCTACTTCTTTATCTTTCATTCCGACATAAGAAACGATCAGTGTTTGTGCGTTTTGAGGGATATCTTTCAACGTAAAACGTCCGTCTATGTCGGCAATTGTCCCCATTGTGGTACCTTTTACTTTAATGGATGCTCCTACAACAGGTTCGTTGTCTTCTTCGAATAGAACGATACCGGTTATAATATTACTTTCCTGTGCAGGAGCCTGTACCGGGGCCATCTTGTAGATTTGTATTACTTTATTTTTAACTTCATACTGTAGTTGCTGGCCGGTAAGAATAATGTCCAGCATCTCATTGATCGTTTTATCTTGCGCCTCCACGCTGATTTTCTTTTCTAACTCCATTTCAGAAGAACTGCACCACAGGGAGTAAGATGTAAGCGTTTTCAGCTTTTTAAGGGCTTCTTTTACCGTAACATTGTGCATACTCATTGAGACCCTTTGTTCCTGTGCAAAGGTTCCGATGCTACAACATAAAAGCATGATTAATAATAGTTTTCTCATATCATCCGTTTAAAATGTTTATGGACTAATTAGCACGATTTCTTATTTCATTTTTTTTCATTATCTGAATGGTATCCCCTTTTATGGTGTAATAGAGGCTGTTTTTTTCCGCTATGATTTTCAATATGTCAGTGATTGTTTCTTCATTGCAGAAGTCACCGTAGAAGTGTTTTTCCCTCAAAGTTTTGTCTTCTATCACAATATGCACATTGAAAGCTCTTTCCAGGTCTTTTACAATCTGACTGAGTGGTTCTTCATCAAAAAACAGTATATTCCGGGCTGCTGCTTTGGGGAGGCAGGTTGCTGCAGGAACCTTTGTATTGTCGGTGGGTGATAATGCTGCACTTTTGGAGTGGGAGGTGGTCCACATTACATAGTTAGATGCAATAACATTGCGCACTTGCATCCGTTCGCTTTTTTGATTGATAACTGCCTGTTGGTTAGGTTTTAATAAAATATTGGCTTTTGAATTTTTGTTGTTTTCAACAGCCAGGCTTCCTTCTACCAGCGTAATTTTGGCTTTCTCATCTTCCGGATAGGCTTTCATGTTAAATTTGGTTCCTAATACATGAATAGCTATTTTCCCTGAACTTACTCTGAAAGGGAGTTCCTTGTTTTTGCTGACCTCAAAGTAGGCTTCTCCTTTTAAAGTCACATCTCTGTTACTTCGTCCGAAACTTCCGGGATATTCGAGTTTACTTCCCGAATTGAGCCATACCTGTGTTCCATCCGGCAGGGTGACCAATGATTTTGAACCATAGGCTATTTCTATACTTTGCATAGAGTTATCCCATGAATTTTCGCCGGTTGATTTTAATAAATATCCCACTCCGAATGCCAGCAATACAATTGCTGCATAGCCTATCCAGGCTATAAAGCGTTTTCGGTTTGTGGTATATTCTTTTTGTCCGGTGATTTTATATATGCGGTTGTAAGCCGGGATTACCCGGGCTGTGAAATGCTTTTCTTTTTGCTTGATCCGGAAAAGTTTTAGTGTAGCATAATAACAGGTATAAATGCGCTGGTTGTTTGTATTGCTATTATACCACTCTTGTAATTCCTGCTCTTCATTAGGAGTGATGTCTCCATTGAATTGCTTTTTAATTAATTTGAAAATATTATCCATAAATTCCCTATTAATTGTTTATTGATTGTATAAAGACGTAATAGAGAATAAAAGGGGTAGTGAGAAAATGAAATATTTTTCTATTAAAAAGATTTATTTTAATAGAAAAACAAGGTTGATACTTTTAATTTTTACTGAAAGTTAGGAAAAAAGAAAGAGTTGCAATGCCAGAACACATAAAATATAATCGGTGAGATCTTCACGAAGAGTATTTAAAGCGTTTTTTATATGATATTTGACCGTATTTACAGAAATACCCAATTCATTAGCAATTTCCTGATGGCTTTTACCTTCATAGCGGCTGAGAATAAAAACTTTCCGGCATTCTTCGGATAAGCCATTGATAATTTGCTGTATTTGTTTTTCTAATTCCTGAGATACCAATTGATCAAAAACATCTTCGTCCGGAGCAAAGCAGTTTTGATATTTTTTATCTGTGATATCTACTGAACGAAAGGAATGGTCAGCGCGTATAAAATCGATAGCCTGATTATGAACAGCTCTCATTAAATATCCCCTGATGGATTTTGTTACAGCTATTTGCTTTCGTTTTTCCCATAATGCGAGCATTACATCTTCTACGATGCTTTGACATATGTATTCATCATGGACATATTCATAAGCAACGGCACACAAAAATGCATAATGCTGTTTGAAAATAATTTCGTATGCTTTATGATTACTGTTCTGAAGTTTCGATATCAGCTCACGTTCGTCCATGCCGTTGAGTAACTATTTTCTTGCAAAAGTAGTTATTTTGTCGATATATCCTATAAAATCTAATAATAGTGATTGTTTTTTTAGGATATTCTGTTTGTAGTTGTTCTGTTTCTCTTTTGCTGACATCGTTTTTATTTATGAATGTTTGCAAGTACTTGATTATCAGTTAATATAAAAATGTACATTCTTCTGGTGTAAAAGTGTACATTCTTATATGACAAGATTGTACACTTTTGTGGTACTATAGTGTACAACCTGTCATACTATAGTAATAAGAATATAATTTCATTATCAATATTGGTTGTTTTTTATTACAAGTCGTGATGAAAGTATTTTTTGAGATTTATGTTCCTTGTCATCTTTTATGAATAACTTGTCGGTTTCTCACCGAGAAACGCCTCGTTTGTCGTAGAGAATCGGTTCGATCTTCGTAGAGTTTCGACGCGTTTCTCGTAGAGAAAAAATATGTGTATTTAATATATTGATATTCAGTGTTTTATTAGCGTTTGTCTATGTCTTGTATTTTCTTAATAATACAATCTTGCTTTTTTCTTCTTTTCTTTGTGTTTTTATTTTATAAATAATTACAGATGCGGGTTTAGGGATGAATGTTATTTTTATATTTAAGAATGGTAATGCTTTCGGTGGTTTTTTATCAATTTTGGTAGAAATATTTATGGGAAGTATGACAAGCGATGCTTGGTTGAAATGCATGTTAACTCAGACTCTCGAAAATAAAACGATGTGTAAGATAAAGAAAAACAGTTTTTTAATCTGTGTTTTATTGAATAATAATACTCAGTAGAACTTTGTGTGGCTCTGTGGTGAGTTTAACTCATTTATTGATTCATATTAAAAAATCTTCAATGCGTTAGTTCTATAAATAATTCTTCCACGTTTTTTTGATAATTGAAAGATTAGCACTAATTTTGCACCCTCATTTGAATATAGAATAAAGTATAAATCAAATAAATAATTGTCAGAATGAACGTTTCATTACAAAACATTGACAAAGTAAGCGCATTGCTTACAGTAAAGCTGGAAAAGGCTGATTATCAGGAAAAAGTAGATAAATCTTTGAAGACATTCCGTCAAAAAGCTCAAATTCCGGGATTCCGTAAAGGGATGGTACCGATGAGCCTGGTGAAGAAAATGTATGGTAAATCAGTGGTTGCTGAGGAAGTAAATAAACTTCTTTCAGAAAAAGTATATGATTATATTAAGAGTAATAATATAAATATGCTGGGCGAACCAATGCCTAACGAAGAAAAGCAGCAGGTGATTGATTTCGATACAATGGACGATTTTGAATTTGTATTTGATATTGCTTTGGCACCTGAATTTAAGGCAGAAGTAAGTAGCAGTGATAAGGTAGACTACTATACAATCGAAGTAACTGATGCAATGGTAGACAACCAGGTGAAAGCTTATACACAGCGTAATGGCAAATACGAACAGGTTGCTGCTTACGAAGATAACGATATGCTGAAAGGTCTGATTGCCGAACTGGATGAAAACGGTAATACTAAAGAAGGTGGTATTCAGGTAGAAGGTGCCGTATTGATGCCTTCTTATATGAAGAACGATGAGCAGAAAGCTATTTTTGCCAATGCAAAAGTAAATGATGTATTGGTGTTCAATCCGAATACTGCATATGACGGACATGCTGCTGAAATCGCATCGTTACTGAAGATTGAAAAAGAGGCTGCTGCTGAAGTGAAATCTGATTTCAGTTTCCAGGTGGAAGAAATCACCCGTTTTGTGTCTGGTGAATTAAATCAGGAAATCTTTGATCAGGTATTTGGCGAAGGCGTTGTGAAGACTGAAGAAGAATTCCGTGCTAAAATTAAGGAAAGCATTGCTGAACAGCTTGTTGCCGACAGTGATTATAAATTCCTGATTGACGCTCGTAAGATGTTGATGGAGAAGGTTGGTAAACTTGAATTCCCGGATGCATTGCTGAAACGTGTGATGTTGTTGAACAACAGAGAAAAAGGTGAAGAATTCGTAGCTGAAAACTATGACAAGAGTATTGAAGAACTGACTTGGCACCTGATTAAAGAACAGTTGGTGAAAGACAACGAAATCAAAGTTGAGCAGGAAGATGTAATCAAGATGGCTAAAGAGGCTACCAAAGGACAGTTTGCTCAGTATGGTATGATGACTGTGCCCGAGGATATTCTTGAAAACTACGCTCAGGAAATGTTGAAGAAAAAAGAAAATGTTGATGGTCTTGTAGGGCGCGTGGTTGAAGCTAAATTGGCTACAGCGCTGAAAGCTAAGGTAACGCTGAACAACAAGACTGTTCCGATGGAAGAATTTAACAAGATGTTCGAATAATATCCTTTTACAGGAAAGAACATAAAGTCACAGAAACACAGAGTTTTTATAAAATTATAACTCTGTGTTTTTTTGTGTCTCTGTGTTCTTTTTTGTTTCTTTGCAGTTACATATTAAAAAATAAGAAAGGAACATAAAAATGGACGATTTTAGAAAATACGCAACCAAGCATTTAGGAATGAACAGCTTGGCACTGGATGATGTGATTAAATCACAGGCTGGGTATTTGAATCCCTATATTCTTGAAGAAAGACAGCTCAATGTAACACAACTTGATGTGTTCTCACGTCTGATGATGGACCGCATTATCTTTCTTGGTACTCAGATAGACGATTATACAGCCAATACTTTGCAGGCTCAGTTGTTGTATCTGGATTCAGTGGATCCGGGTAAAGATATCTCTATCTATATTAATTCTCCGGGAGGGTCAGTGTATGCCGGATTGGGCATCTATGATACAATGCAATTCATTTCCAGTGATGTGGCTACTATTTGTACAGGTATGGCTGCTTCTATGGCTGCTGTTCTGTTGGTAGCGGGTACAGAAGGTAAGCGTTCTGCTTTAAAGCATTCCCGCGTAATGATTCACCAGCCGATGGGAGGGGCGCAAGGACAGGCTTCGGATATCGAAATCACTGCCCGCGAAATAATGAAGTTAAAGAAAGAACTCTATACTATTATTGCAGACCATTCTCATACAGACTTTGAAAAGGTGTGGGCGGATTCTGACCGTGATTATTGGATGACAGCAGAAGAAGCCAAGGAATATGGTATGGTAGATGAAGTGTTGATTAAAAAATAAAAATGGCTGAATCAAAAAATAATAAAAAGAGATGTAGTTTTTGCGGCCGTACAGAGAATGAAGTCGGCTTCCTGATAACAGGAATGAACGGTTATATCTGCGATAGTTGTGCCACCCAGGCTTATGAGATAACTCAGGAAGCGCTGGGAGTTGACAAAAAGGGCGCAGAAACTACAAAACTGAATCTGAAAGAACTGCCTAAACCGGTAGAAATCAAAAAGTTTCTGGATCAGTATATTATCGGGCAGGACGATGCGAAACGATTTCTGTCCGTGTCGGTGTACAATCACTACAAGCGTCTTTTACAGAAAGACACGGGAGATGATGTGGAGATTGAAAAGTCGAACATCATTATGGTGGGAAGTACCGGAACTGGAAAAACTCTATTGGCACGTACAATTGCGAAGCTGTTACATGTGCCGTTTACTATTGTAGATGCTACAGTGCTTACTGAGGCTGGTTATGTAGGAGAAGACATCGAGAGTATTCTCACCCGCCTGCTCCAGGTGGCCGATTATAATGTACCCGAGGCAGAACAGGGAATTGTATTTATAGACGAAATAGATAAGATTGCCCGCAAAGGTGATAACCCTTCTATTACCCGTGATGTCAGTGGTGAAGGTGTACAGCAGGGGTTACTCAAACTATTGGAAGGATCTGTTGTAAATGTGCCGCCTCAGGGTGGCCGTAAACATCCGGATCAGAAAATGATTCCCGTGAACACCAAAAATATTCTGTTTATTTGTGGTGGCGCTTTCGATGGTATCGAAAAGAAGATAGCACAGCGCCTGAACACCCATGTGGTGGGCTATAGCGCTTCACGTAAGACAGCTACGATTGATAAAAGCAATATGATGCAGTATATTGCGCCGCAAGACCTGAAATCATTCGGATTGATACCCGAAATTATCGGTCGTTTGCCGGTGCTTACTTATCTGAATCCGTTGGATCGTGATGCACTTCGTGCGATACTGACAGAACCGAAAAACTCCATTATCCGTCAATATGTGAAGTTATTTGAGATGGATGGAGTCAAACTGACGTTCCAGGATGAGGTGTTTGAGTACATCGTAGATAAAGCAGTTGAATATAAGCTCGGAGCACGCGGATTGCGTTCCATTGTAGAGACAATCATGATGGATGTCATGTTTGAAATCCCTTCGGAAAATAAAAAAGAGTACGAAGTAACATTGGATTATGCGAAACTGCAGCTGGAAAAAGCAAATATAGCAAGATTGCAAACTGCTTAAAATCAAAAGGTAAGAAGTATCGGATGGTTCGTTTCTGTTTTTTATTGAAAAATATTAGTCGAATTATGCTTGATATTTAAGAAGTTGTTTATAACTTTGTTAGAGCTCTTTTACAGAAAGAGTTTTTAAAGTTAAACCATGAACTGAATAAAACAACCTATTTAAGATGGCAGGGAAGATTAATTTGACAGACCAACTGAAACAGTATTTCGGATTTGATAAATTCAAAGGAAATCAGGAAGCGATCATTCAGAACTTGCTTAATGGTGGCGATACTTTTGTGTTGATGCCTACCGGTGGCGGCAAATCTTTATGCTATCAGTTGCCTTCTCTTTTGATGGAGGGTACGGGAATTGTTATTTCTCCATTGATTGCATTGATGAAGAATCAAGTGGATGCAATGCGTAACTTCAGTGAGGAGGATGGTATAGCCCATTTTATTAATTCTTCATTAAATAAAGGTGCGATAGACCAGGTGAAGTCTGATATTCTTGCCGGAAAGACAAAGTTGCTGTATGTGGCTCCTGAGTCATTGACGAAGGAAGAGAACGTGGAGTTTTTGCGGTCGGTAAAAATCTCGTTTTACGCAGTAGATGAGGCTCACTGTATTTCGGAATGGGGACATGATTTCCGTCCGGAATATCGAAGAATACGTCCTATTATTAATGAGATAGGCAAAGCGCCACTTATTGCGCTTACAGCAACTGCAACACCCAAAGTGCAACACGACATCCAGAAGAATCTGGGAATGGTAGACGCACAAGTCTTTAAATCGTCGTTTAATCGGCCGAACTTATATTATGAGGTACGTCCGAAAACTACAAATATAGATAGAGATATCATTAAGTTTATCCGAAATAATCCGGAAAAGTCAGGTATTATTTACTGTCTGAGCCGGAAAAAAGTGGAAGAACTTGCTGAAATTCTTCAGGCGAATGGTATTAACGCACGAGCTTATCATGCAGGTATGGATTCGGCTACAAGGACTCAAAATCAAGATGACTTCCTGATGGAAAAAATTGATGTGATTGTGGCAACCATTGCTTTTGGTATGGGGATCGATAAACCGGATGTCAGGTATGTGATGCATTATGATATACCAAAGAGTCTGGAAGGTTACTATCAGGAGACAGGGCGTGCCGGCAGAGATGGCGGTGAGGGCAAGTGCATTACCTTTTATACAAATAAAGACCTGCAGAAACTGGAGAAGTTTATGCAAGGCAAACCTGTGGCAGAACAGGAAATAGGCAAGCAGCTTCTGCTGGAAACTGCTGCATATGCCGAATCTTCCGTTTGTCGCCGTAAGACTTTACTGCATTACTTCGGCGAAGAGTATACGGAAGATAATTGTGGAAATTGTGACAACTGTTTAAACCCTAAAAAACAAGTGGAGGCTCAAGAATTATTGTGTGCTGTGATTGAAGCGGTCATAGCGGTAAAAGAAAACTTTAAGGCAGACTATATAATAGATATTTTACAAGGAAGAGAAACTTCTGAAATACAAGCACATTTACATGAAGATCTGGAAGTATTCGGATCGGGTATGGGCGAAGAAGATAAAACCTGGAACGCTGTTATTCGTCAGGCATTGATTGCCGGTTACCTAAGTAAAGACGTTGAGAATTATGGCCTGTTGAAAGTGACAGAGGAAGGACATAAGTTTCTGAAGAAACCTAAATCGTTTAAAATTACAGAAGATAATGATTTTGAAGAGGTAGAAGAAGAAACTCCGGCCAGAGGTGGTGGTTCTTGTGCTGTGGATCCGGCACTTTACTCTATGCTTAAAGACTTGCGGAAGAAACTTTCTAAAAAACTGGAAGTTCCCCCTTATGTTATTTTCCAGGATCCTTCTTTGGAAGCGATGGCGACCATTTATCCGGTGACGCTTGATGAACTCCAGAATATTCCGGGAGTTGGAGCTGGAAAAGCGAAACGTTATGGTGAGGAGTTCTGCAAACTGATTAAGCGTCATTGTGAAGAGAATGAGATAGAGCGCCCTGAGGATTTACGTGTGCGTACTGTCGCCAATAAATCGAAGTTAAAGGTTGCTATCATTCAGGCCATTGACCGTAAGGTTGCATTGGATGATATTGCTTTGTCCAAAGGGATTGAATTCGGTGAACTGTTGGATGAAGTAGAAGCGATTGTTTATTCGGGCACAAAACTGAATATTGATTATTTTCTTGACGAAATAATGGATGAAGATCATATGCTTGATATTTATGATTATTTCAAAGAGTCAACAACAGACAAAATAGATGATGCCCTGGATGAATTGGGAGATGAGTTTACAGAGGAGGAAGTGCGTCTGGTACGTATTAAGTTTATCTCGGAAATGGCTAATTAAAAAATAGCAAAATATATTTTGCGGAGAATAGTAAAAGTCCGGTTACCTGTTGAGGTAGCCGGACTTTTTTTATGGAGGAAAATAAAGGTTTCTTTTTGAAATGTAGTAATACTGAATTGTTATAAAAACACGGCATTTCTCTTTCATTTGGATGGAAATGGGAAATTTTAACAATAAAGTAGGAGTTTTTACGGAATTATATTTAACTTTGTAGCATCAAATAAAAAAAATACAAGTATAAGTTTTACACCTGACAAAACAAGTTTATCATGAATGAGGATTACTTAATAAATCTATTAACTGCACACGCTCTGAATATTTGGGTCAAGATAAAAAAATGCCCTGTCTGAATATCTTCTCTTGAGCTATTATCTATAATGTATTTAAAAGTGATTTTCTCTCTTTTGCTTTTTTATGTATACATTGAAACTGCTCATACTATAAATATCCTAACGAAAAGAATTTTTTTATTATAATCAATGCTATCACACCTGACAAAACAAGTTTATCATGGATGAAGATTACTTAATTACCGTTTTTGCCGTACGTGCTTTAAAAAATGTCTGGGTCAAGATAAAAAAATGGCCTGTTTGAATACTCTCTTTTAATCGTATTAAAGTTTATGCGAAAATAGTTACCCTCTTTTGAAGAGGGCTGGATTTGTTTTATCATATCTGATTGCATCCCCCGTCTTTGTACGCACATGAATAGTCTAAATAAGTATATAGAATAAAGTTTAATTAAAAAGAACGCAGAAGATGAGAAAAAGTATCCTTTTGTTTGTACTTTTTTCAGTTTTGCATATCTCAATGCTCTATGCACAGGGGTATGTCGTGAACGGACATATCATTTCGGCTGAAGATAATCAGCCTTTGATAGGTGTTTCTGTTCTGGAAAAAGGTACAACGAATGGTGTAATTACCGATATGGATGGTAATTACAGACTGAATGTAACAAAGTCTCCGGCAACCTTGCAATTCTCTTATATAGGAATGACAATGGTAGAAAAGCAGGTGACAGGTACTTCAACAATTAATGTTACAATGGAAAATGCCACTCAAATGGTGGACGAAGTTGTGGTGGTGGCTTACGGGGTAAAGAAAAAAGGGACCATAGCCGGTTCGGTTTCCGTAGTTAAAGGTGATAAGATTGAGAACACACCCACAGCCAGCTTCGATCAGGCACTACAAGGTAAGTCTGCCGGATTAACCGTTTTACAGAATACAGGGGAACCAAGTGCTGCTGCCAGTTTTCAGATTCGTGGAACGAATTCAATCAATGCAGGTACTGCACCTCTCTTTATTATGGATGGAGTTGCTATCTCTGCCGATGATTTTTCGTCTATCAATCCCAATGATATAGAAAGTTTTACAGTGCTGAAGGATGCATCGTCTACTTCAATTTACGGAGCTCGTGCCGCCAATGGTGTGATTGTGATTACAACAAAGAGGGGACGTACGGCTGAAAAAGGAAAAATCATTCTTCGTGCTCAATATGGTTTTTCTGACCTGGCGTATGGTAAGTGGGATCAGATGAATACAACGGAACGCCTCAATTATGAGGAACAGATCGGACTGCGTGTGCCGGGCACGTATGATCGTGAAGCATTAGAGCGCATTGATATAAACTGGCGTGATGTAATATACAATAATAATGCTCCCATGTATTCTTATGAATTGAGTACATCGGGTGGAAGTAACAAATTCAACTATTTTGTTTCGGCAGCTTATTTTGGTCAGGAAGGTATTGCAGTAGGATCTGATTTTGAACGTTATTCGGTTCGTGCCAACCTGGAGGTCCGTCCGGTGGAATGGTTGAAAATCGGCACGAATACTTCTTTATCATATGAAAAAATAAAGGAAGCAGACGAAGGTGATTATAATGTAGTGACTCCGGTTTCGGCTTCTAAGTTTATGTTACCTTATTGGAATCCTTATAGGGAAGACGGTTCTTACACATCTGTAGGAGACGGTTCTTGGAATGGTACGAATCAGAACCCCTTGGAGTGGCTGGATAATAATCCGGTAAAACGGAATCGTATGAAGGTGTTGACCAGTCTGTTTGCTGAGTTGAGACCCATTGAAGGGTTGGTGCTACGTACTGTCGGAGGTCTCGATGCATCAGACAACCGTCTGACCGCTACCTCTAATCCTTCGTATGTCCCTAATTATGGTTCCGGTACGGTAGCCAAATCATTTGAGCGTTATAGTAACCTGACATGGACAAATACTGCCAATTATACATTTACAATAAAGGATGACCACAATATTAGCCTGCTGCTTGGACAAGAGGCGGTTATTAATCAGTCTGAAGGATTTAATGTAACCACAAGAGGACAATCCAATGATAAATTGTTGACTATGGCTACTGCCACCTCTGCCACTTCATGGGACGACATTGTATCAGAGGCCACTTATTTGTCTTTCTTCGGTCGTGCGGAATATAACTATAGCAATAAGTATTATGCCGATTTTTCAGTTCGTAGAGACGGTTCTTCCAAGTTCGGCAAGGATGCACGCTGGGCCAACTTCTGGTCGGTAGGTGCGATGTGGAACCTGAAATCGGAAGACTTCTTAAAGGATATAGATTGGCTGACCAATCTTCAGCTGATTGCGAGTATCGGAACATCGGGAAACTCTTCCATTCCTAATTATGATCATACGGCCTTGTTTGCAGCCGGACCGCAGTATTCCGGTAAAACCGGTATCGCACCCTATTCACGTGGAAATGAAAACTTGACCTGGGAAAAATTAATGACTACCAATATTGGTGTGAAGATCGGGCTTTTTGATCGTCTGAATCTGAACGTTGAATTCTATAATAAAAAGACAACTGATATGTTGATGGAAGTTCCCGTCACCTTTGGTAATGGCTTCAATACTAAATGGGACAATATCGGAGCCATGATTAACAGGGGAGTGGAGTTTGATGTGGATGCAGATATTATTCGTACGAAAGACTTCACATGGAATGTTTCAGCGAATGCTTCTTATAATCACAATGAAATAACAGAATTGTATAATGGTCTGGATGAATATGAAATAAGTACGACTGGGCTACTTTTGAAAGTTGGACATTCTTATGGTGAATTTCATGCAGTGCGTTATGCGGGAGTTAATCCGGCCAATGGTGATGCTTTATGGTACACTAAAGACGGAGAACTGACAAATCGTTTTAGCAATGAAGACCGTGTGTTATTGGGCAAATCTTATGTAGCCCCCTGGCAAGGTGGTTTTGGTACAACCTTTTCTTATAAGGGTATTCAGTTGTCTGCCTTGTTTAGCTGGGTGGCAGACCGTTGGATGATGAACAATGACCGCTTCTTTGATGAAAGTAACGGTACATATGCTGTTTATAACCAATCTGCTAAATTATTAAATCGCTGGCAGAAACCTGGTGATATAACAGAAATTCCCCGTGATGGAGTCCAGACGCAGCTTGATAGCCATTTGGTAGAAGATGCTTCGTTTATGCGTTTGAAAAATTTGTCGCTTAGTTATACTTTCCCGCAATCGTTATTGAAAAAGACAAAAGTGATAGAACGTGCTAAAGTATTTGGGCAAGCACAGAATTTATTGACTTTCACTAAGTTCACAGGTCTGGATCCGGAATCTAATTTGAATATGTACCGGGCGTCGTATCCGTTGTCCCGTCAGTTCTCATTCGGCATTGAAGTTACATTCTAATAAGTAGAAGAAAGAGTATGAAAAAGATAAGAATATATTTATTAGTGGCACTATTGTGTGGAATGTCCTCCTGTAGTGATTTTCTGGACAGATACCCGGATACAGCTGTGCCCGAAGAAGAGTCGATGACCGATCTGGTATCCAGTGAGCAGATTGTAATTGGTATTTATAGTAGTTTTAAGAATTCCGCTTTGTATAGCGGAACTTTGACCTTGGCACCCGATGTGCAGACTGATCTGGTATATGCTGTAAAAGGGTATACGAATGTATATGGTCCGTTGTATCGTTGGGATTTCCGGGACAGTGATACAAGTATTGAATCGGTATATTCGGGGTTGTATCAAGTGATCGCCCGCTGCAATTTCTTTATGGATCATAAAGATGAAGTATATGGTAAACTAACAACAGAGGCCGATAAAACTACTTTCAAGAAATACGAAGGGGATGTTTATTTTTTCCGTGCGTTAGCTTATTCTGATTTGATACGTATGTATTGTGAGGCTTATGATCCGGATAACGCGGAAAATCAGCTGGGAGTTTCTTTGTATTTACGCTATCGCAAAGAAGGTGAGGATAGCTCTATTGAGCCTCGTGCTTCATTAGCTGATTCTTATAAACAGGTATTAAGTGACCTGGAACAGGCGGAGAAATATGCAACCCGTAAGGGAGCAGACACGCAGTGGATTACAATAGGAGCCGTGCAGACCTTGAAATCAAGAGTTTATCTTCATATGAAGAATTGGGAAAAGGTGATAGAATATGCTACAAAGGTAGTTGACTCCAAAGTATATACCTTGGCCGATGCAATGAAAGTAAAATGGGTAGATGAAGAAACTGGTAATACGATGACCGATTATCAACGCATGTGGAAATATGATGAAGGTGATGAAGTGATCTGGCGTGTGCAAATGAGTACGACGGATAGAGGGGGCGCACTGGGAACGGTCTTTCTGAACTATAATAATGTGGCTTATCTGCCCGATTATGTACCGGCTAAGTGGCTGCTTGATTCGTATAGTACAAATGATATGCGCTATTCTGCTTTCTTTTATTCCATTAAGACCGGATATTCTCATGGACTAACCTGGCCTATTGTGATCAAATATTTGGGTAATGCGGATATCGATGCCGGTGTTGGTAAGTATTATACAAATATGCCCAAAGTATTGCGTTACGCTGAAGTCTTTTTGAACCGTGCTGAGGCTTATGCACAATTGGGAAAAACGAAAGAGGCCAATAATGATTTGACTAAGTTGCGAAGAGCGCGTATTGCAGATTATGGTAGTGCATCCTATACTCAGGATAAACTGATGAAGGCAATTCAGGATGAACGTGCAAAAGAATTATTTATGGAAGGTTTCCGTTTGTCTGATTTGAAGCGTTGGAATTTAGGTTTTGAACGCACGCCCCAAACCGGAACGATAGATGGATCTTTAAATAACTCATTGAAAATAGAAAAAGGTAATCCAGCCTTTATATGGCCTATCCCGAAACATGAACTTGATGCTTCGATGGGATTGGTTAAACCAAATGAAAGTAATAAATAAGGGAGATGATTATGAAGAAAAGCATATATAGTTTATGTGTACTGTTTGCAATTCTGTTTGTGAGTTGCGATAGCAAGGAAATATTGTATTCCGGCGATTCGTATGTCATGTTTGCCGACTCTGCCATGGTAATGCCTGTAACGGTGAATTCGGAAAGAACTTTTGATATTGTAGTTGCTGCTACCCAGGCAATGGATTATGACCGGAATTACGTGGTAAGTGTAGATGTAGATCATACAAATGCCATTGAAGGATATCATTTTGAGCTTTTGAATAAGAATGTTTTGATAAAGTCAGGTGAGAGGACAGGAGTGGTGACGATGAAAGGGTATTTTGATAATATGAATCGTACAGATAGTCTGGCAGTCACTTTGAAACTGATCAACGATAAGAATGAAACGATGAGCCTGTACGGGAATACGACAAATATCTTTTTATTTAAATGCTATCCGTTTAATATAAATGATTACATAGGTGACATGCGTATGACATGTACATTCCCGTTCAGTGAAGATTCTAAGAGCTTTTTAGTGAAAAGCGAGAAGATAGACGATCATACAATGCTTATCAAGGCACCGTTTGATGACAGTTATGATTTAAAGGTCAAATTCAATGCATCGGATGATGAACCGATGAATGAGGAAGTAACTGTTGTGGAACAGGAAGCGTTTCTCGACGCAGGATACGGGTTGGTTTTTGCACAATCGGTGGCAAGTAACCCGAGCTTTTTCATCGCAGCAGACAGAGGAGTAGTTCTCTATTTGAACATATTCCTTCCTAAAGTGGGCTCATTTGGAACATACCTGTATATATTTGAATGGATCAGCCCTTATGAGGCCGAAGCAGAAAAGAACGGTATTACTCCTCCTTATGACATTAAGGTACAGCCTACAGGATATTCATTGAAAAAATAATCGATTAAAAGAAAGAAAATATGAATACAATCACCCATTTGAAAAATCGGTTGGGCTATTGGGCGTTACTCGTAATGACCTTTGCCATTGCAGCCTGTTCGGATGATAAGGAAGAATCACCGGAGGTGCAGGGAAAAACAACGTTTGATGTTGAAGATATAGTTTTTGTAAGTGAAAAAGGAGAACAGGAGACAACCTTCTCTTTTGAAGCAGGAAATGAATGGACGGCTTCTTTTTCGGAAGGTGGCAGTGTGTTTTTCTCGGCTTCACAAACTAAAGGAAGTAAAGGCAAAGCGGAAATTACCATACAACCTTTGAGAACAAACCTGGAAGCACAGGTACGTACAGCGGAATTCCGTATATCAGTTGTTGGAGATGAAATGGTATATGTGGTGAAGATCTCTCAATTAGGCAAAGGGGCTAACCTTGTGGTCGACACAGAAAGCTTGGTTTTAGAGGCGGATAATGTTGGTGAGTATTTTGTAGATACACTGACTGTAAGCTCTGATCAAACTTGGGAGTTGACCGATGCAACAAGCGGAATACTTTTCTCTTTTATAGACGAGCATCAGTCCGGTCAGATTACTACTAAGAAAGTAGAAGTGAAAGTACTGTTTACAGACTTTGAATCAATGGTCCTGGAAGGTGGGTTTAATATTAAGGCCGGTGCTACTCTGAAACATATTTCGGTGAAAGCTACAGCCGAATGTAAAGCTTATCTGACAGAAGAAATGGATGCGGAAGTTGAAAAGTTGGAACTGTTGATAGACCCTGCTACCCCCGGAGTCTATATGGCTCCTCTGTATGTCTCTTCAAATATTCAGTGGAAATTGGAGTTGCCGGAATGGTTGTCTACTCCTCAACCCACTAATATTACTGTATCAGGAACGTTGGCTACGAACCCTTTATATGTAGAAGTACGCATAGCTGACGGTATGATTCCTGCGTCAGAAAAAGAAGATGTGATTATATTGTCGGATGTTCGTTCCAAGCAACTGATTATTATTCCTATTCACTTTGCCGGAATCAGTGATGATTATATTAATCATAATTTTGAGTTCCCGGCATTTGATCCGTATGGAAATGATTTTGCATTTGATCCGATACCAGGTACGGCACGGATACTCGAATTGCCATTTATGATTGAAACAGGTGAAAATTATACAGATGTAACTGATGCACCATTCAAGTTACTTTTATGTAAATGTGTGAATGGAGCGCTTGAGCGTACAGCTGTCCATTGGGCTACTTTGCGTATGGGCGATTCTTCCAAAGATAAGACATCCAATGGGATATATACAAAGGAACTTTATCTGGTAGCTAATCAGCGTGGCGACGAGGATGATGTGAATAAGCTTACCTCTATGGGAGAAGATAGAGAGGCTTATCTGTTTATTGTTCCCAATTCGGTAAGTTTTGATGATTTGTTTGAAGATCCGGTTTCTACCACTTTGAAGAGCCAGTATATAGGGTCATATATACGGCAAAAAAATGCTTTTCTGGAATATAAGATGAGTGTAACCGGTATTGAAAATGGAGCAACGATCACTCTTCCGGCAGCAGGTGAAACAAAATCTTTTGATATGCTTTCTGATGCGGTGAAAATCTTTACACCCCGGTTGGATGTGACGGAAGTCATAGCAGGAGTTGAGAATCCGCGTACTTTTGTCCCTAATGATGTAAATGTTGAATTTAAAATGAAAGATGGTGTGGTCGATTTAACTAAGTTCGTACTTATCGTAGGAAAGAATAAGGATAAACGGGATCGTGTAATCAAGATTGAATTTAAGGCATTTAGAGGTGTTAATCCGGAAGATGGTAGTGATAATACCTTTACGATGTTTACTTTCTATGTTAAACAACCATTTCAATAATTAAATATACTGTTAATAATGAAGTTATTATATCAAATATTAGGAGTGTTTGTGGCTTTTCTGGGGCTTGTTCTGGTCGGAAGTTGTTCTGATGATGAAATAGTCGCCTCACAGGAAGGTTACGGATATATGCAGCTTCAGTTGCATAAGAAGGGTGCGGACTCCCGCGCATTGGATAGCGGAAAGGAACTCAGCTATCTGAAGGATGTACGTAAGATTCAGATTACCTTAGCATCTGCCGGTAATCAATCTTTCAGTATGGCATTGATGCCGAAGTCTGTCAGTGAAGAGGGTGCTGAATTTGGATTATCTACTGTACCGGTGCAATTGATGCCCGGTACTTATAAGATCACTTACTTTGTTGTTTATGGAGATGAGGTTGTGGATGGACAGGCTGAAATCTTACAGTCGGGGACACCTGATGAAGAGATTAACTTCCGGATAGAGAATAACCGTCTGACAGAGGTTGATTTTGCGTTAGAAGCTGTATTGTATGGTAAATATGCGGCAGTATTTGGCAAAGACTTGTCTGCCATTGAGTCTCCTCTTTCTCGTGCAACTGTTGATAACAGCGAGATAAAATACGATGATATTGCTTCTGCTGTGTTCACGTTTAAGTATTCAAGTAATGGCGTTAGCTATGTTGAGAGTTATCCGGTAAAGGCAAAAAAGGAAAAAAAAGCTCAGCTGTTTTCTACCGATACGATTCAAATGAAACAGGGAGATTATGTTCTGTCTCATTATAAATTGTATAATAAGAATCAGGAACTGATCTATGCAATGGACGAAGAGCAGAATGTGAAGATTGAGCATTTTAAGCTTTTGCGTGATACGGTGGATGTGAAACTATATGAAACGGCAGCGATTCGCGATTACATTGCTTTGTATAACATTTGGAAGGCAATGGGAGGTGAAGAGTGGTCATGGAACGGTGAAGGCTATAATGTAGGTTCAAACTGGGTGTTTAAGTTTGCTGATGGTACTCCGCGTCCTATCGATATGTGGGGAGATCAACCGGGAGTAGGGCTTGGTGGTAATGGCAGGGTTACTTCTTTAAATCTGGGAAGTTTCAATCCTAAAGGTTTCGTTCCCGATGCTATCGGCGATTTGACTCAGCTTGAAACTTTGTATCTTGGAAATCATGATGAAACAGTTTCGATTGTTGGAGATGAGGGTATGGAGGGCATACTTAGCCATTATCTGCTTGCACGTGAAGGAGTGGATGTACGTGCCCACCGTATGGATATTGCACGCGAAAGGTTTGCTTTGAGAAGAGCGCAGCTTCAGGTAGCTTCTAAATTGAACTATGAGAGCAGAAATGCACGTCCCACCGTATATACAAAATATGCAGGTAGGAATAAGGGTTCTATGTCAAATCGTATTACAGGTATTTCTGAGCGTATTGGTGAATTAGCAGGTACATTGACTATGCTATACATAGCAAATGGATTTATAGAAGAGTTGCCGGAATCATTTGGTAAATTGGAGAATCTTACAGATTTGGAAATTTATAATTGCCGGGTGACTACTTTCCCGGAACAGTTGAAAGAACTGCCTAACCTGGTTTCCTTAAACTTCTCTATGAATGGGAACCTTGATTTAGAATCAACCTATGAGAACTTGGATGACTTTTTTACGAATGGAAAGTCTCAGGGAACGGTTCAACTTTTATACTTGAATGACAATAAGTTAACTAAACTACCACCCAGTATTCGTAATATGAAAAAGCTGGGAATGCTTGATTTGGCTTATAACAAACTGGTTGAACTTCCTGCTCTTGGTAATGTATCTCCTGTTCAGTTTATGGTTGATTGTAATGAACTGGGCAATGAAGATTTGGGAGCCGGAGCTACTCCTATTCCTAATAACTTCTGTATTACAGATGATTTAGAGTTGTTCTCAGCTTCTTGTAATAAGTTAAAGAAGTTTCCGGTATTGTTGTCTAATATGAAAAATGACGGTAAATATTCCATTGAAGAGATAGACCTGTCTGTCAACCAGATCGATGGTTTTGAACCGGGCTTTAAAGGAGTGCGTGCAGAGAAACTTAATTTATGTTCCAATAAGTTTACCAAGCTGCCTACTGAGTTTTCAGAATATTCATCTGTGATCAATTTCCTTCGCTTGTCTTACAATGAAATAACAGAGGTTCCATTTGAATCGTTTAAGAACCTGAAAGCACTGGAGGCACTGGAATTGGCTGGCAATAAGATAAAATCTATGCCCAATGAATTTAATTCGGAATATCTGCCTCACTTCTCCGGAATAGATTTGAGCCAGAATCGTTTTGATGCATTTCCTGTCAATATCTTATATGTGAATAGTCTCAATCAGCTGATTCTTAATTCTCAGGGATATTATACCGATGCTGCTCAGAAGAAATTCAAACGTACATTGGTTGAATGGCCTACCGGTTTGGATCAGCATATGGCTCTGAAGATATTGGAGGTATCCGGTAATGACCTGCGTATGATACAAACTTTCCCGGACAATCTTAATAAGTTTGATGTTTCGGATAATCCGAATATCAAGATGACTGTTCCCTCAGCGATTATTGCCCGTATCAATGATGGCTCGTTCCTGTTGGTTTATGATGAGACTCAGGATATTACAAATGTAAACAACTAATGACAAAGAAGATGAAATCAATCAGATATAAAAATAGAAATATCCAGGTTTTCCTGTTAATCTGCCTGGGGATAGTTACTCTCTTCTCTTGTAAGGATGATGACGATGTTCAGCCTTCTTTCTTCGGAGTGAGTGAGGAAGAATCGGAGTTTGTTGTTCCGGATTGTGGTGATACATATGCTGTCAATCTGTCTGCAGATCAGGATTGGTATGTAGAATCGAATGCTGAGTGGTGCATGGTATCACCAGCCAATGGGAACGCTTCTACCGTTTGTGAATTGCGCGTGGATACCAGCTATTTGTATAAGGAACGAGAAGCGGTTATTACGTTCCGTTCCGGCTCAAAAGCCTCTCAGGTAAAGGTATTCCAGTATGGTTATGAGAAAATTATAAAACTGGATAAAGAAGCGGTTGAAGTAGAGGATTTTGTGGACTACGAAAAGATGTTCACTGAGTTGAATGTAACCTCGAATGTTAAGTACGAAGTGGTACCGGTTGATGCTACTCAGAAATGGGTACGTGTGAGTGTACCGGAGAAAAAGGTCGGTTCGGTACCCCGTCCGGATAAGATACGTTTTGATTTCGACATTTACACACAGTCAGATGCAGATCGGGTGGCTGAATTTACGTTTCGCCAGACAGATGCAAAAGAGGGTGAAGCACCTATAGAAAAAACATTCACCTTCCGTCAAAAGAAGTCAGAAAGAATAGTACCGTCACGCCGGGGAGATTCGCTTGCCTTATTGGCTATCAGTCGTATGATGAAGTGTTATACCCAATGGGATGGAAGTCAGCCGATGATTTATTGGAATAATGTAAAGACGGAAGAGGTTGACTACAAATATGTGGATGGTGATTTTGTACGGGATACAACTGAACTGCGTGTCGTTGGCGTAAACTTCTATATATTCAATACAGATAACAGTATTCCTTTTCAGATACGTTATTTGAATCAGTTGAAAACCTTGGTCTTTACGGGTAATGAAAATAGTTATCGTAAGTCTATTAAGCTGGAAGATGATGTAACCTATTTGGATAGCTTGGAGAGCCTTGCCTTTATTGGTTATGGAATTAATTCACTTCCTGCCCGGATGACCAACCTGAAGAAATTAAAGGAACTGGAGATGACTGGTAATCCTTTGCAGGAATTTCCGATGGATATTATTGAGACTTTGGATAAAGACAGTCTGCTCTATGTGAGTTTAGGGAATTGCCGTCATTATGAAGTGGGTAGTAATCTTTTTACTAATAAAAAAGACAGTATTGGCTTGAGAGGTGAACTTCCGGAGCGCTTGTTTCTGTTGAAACGGGTGGCTTATCTTCATCTGTCATACAACTATTTTGAAGGTTCTATTCCGGCTATGGAAGGCGTGGCTGATGTGATGCCTCAATTAAAAGCCTTATCACTGAATTTGAACTACTTGTCTGGTATGATTCCTGAATGGATATTGAAGCATAAGCGATTGAAATGTTGGAACCCATACACAATGGTGTTTAATCAGACTTATAACGGCAGAGATAGTAAGAACCGGCGTGTTGGTTTTGATAATGAGCCGGATTTCATAGAAACTCCATGTCCTGATTGGGAAGAGAATACGAATAACACGGCTCTGACTCCGTCTTCATTTGATAGCACCTTCAGATGGTTTCACTATTATGATGCAAGTAAGAAACAATATCCCAAACTTTCATTGGATGGAAACTGGGGTGAAATAGATGATTAAAATAAAAATGATTATGAGGAAGATTAAGAATATACTGGCGATTGTTTGGGCAGCTTGTTTTTTACTGGTCTTAATTTCGGCTTGTAAAGAGGATGATAAGGATGCTTTGTTACCTAATCAGGGGGAAATCTGTTTCCAGTTTACTAAGATAACAACCTATACATTGGCTGATCTGGATGATATTGCTACCGTAAAGATTGTGTTAGAGAAAGACGGGGCAAAAATAGAGCTACCCAGTTGCCCGCTTACGGGAAACACTGAATTATTGTCTACTGAAAAAGTAAGATTAGAAGAAGGACATTATAAGCTTTTAAGTTATCGGGCTTTTGGTAAGGATGCTAACTTAATTGAAAATCTGGATATTATTTTAACAGAAGATAATGAGTTTGATGTGAAAGTAGGAGAACTGCAGGAATATATTTTACCGGTAAAGATAAAAACAGTTGTTGATCCTACTAACAACTATACCAACGTGCTTTTTGCTATTTGTAAAGAGGTACTGGGAGATGATAGAAGTAAGTGGCCGCCTTCTTGGGATGTGGAAGAAACGCTGGATACCTGGGCCGGACTCTCGTTTGAAACGGATGACTATGGAAATCTGCTTTATATAACCGAATTGAATATTGACGGCGACGGGAATCTGCCTGAATTCAAACATATGAAGAAGCTGTCCCGGGCGATCATTAACTTCCCAAGTATGGCGGGACTGCATATTAGCAATTGCGACCTGGAAGAACTTCCCGATAATATGGGTGAATCGAGGATTGCTTCTATTATCATTGAGAATACTAATTTCAGCACCTTTCCAAAGTCTTTTCGGGATATGAAAAAGCTGAATGACCTGACACTGATAAACAATAAAGTGACGGAACTTCCTGAATCGATAGGTGAGATAAAGACGCTGAGAACCATTGATGTGATTAATGAGAAGGTTAGCAAAATACCGGCAAGCATTGTCAATCTGACGGAATTGGTCAGCCTGCGTTTTATGAATACTGAAATAAGTGAACTTCCCGATGTATTTGATCAGTTGTACAAAATATCAACCTTGGATATGCGCAACAATAAGAACCTGAAATCGCTGCCTCCTTCTATAGCCAATACAGTAATTGGTGAAGAAGGCAACCGAACCCGTAAATATCTGCGTGGCATGTTATTGGATGGATGTTCTTTTACCTCTATACCTAAAGAGGTACAGCATGAAAATATGCAGCTATTGTCCATGGCTGATAATCAGATCCAATCAGTGACGAAAGAAGAATTAGAGAAGATGCCCAATTTACATTCGTTGATATTAGATGGTAATAAATTGCCTTCGTTTCCTGCTGTGAAAAGTGACAAGCTGTTGATGTTGAGCTTGATTAATTGTGGATTGAAGGCTGCTGATATAGATCGGAGCAATCTGCCTAATCTGAGGTTTCTGTTTATGACACAGGAAGAATATGATGCGGTAATGAAAGGTTACGAAGTGAATGCGGCTTATCTGCTTAAATAATAAATTACTCTCTCTTAAAGAAAGTTGTCAGGAAGGCTGTCGTTGTGAAACCATAGGCCTTCCGAAGCAACTTTATAAAGGGTTTAATATATAAACAAGGATGAAGACTTTAAACTGTACTATTATACTATTAGGCTGTATATGTGTCGCCTTGACTGCTTGTAAGAACGACGACCCTATTGTGCAACCGGTTACTCCATATGAAAAGCAATATGGTGAAGCAACTGTTGTGTGGGAGGCTACTCATCAGAGTTTGTTCAATTTTAAGGGAAATCCACTCTATGTACAGGTGTCAGAAGAGAGCACGGACGAAGACCTGGCGGTATTCAATACAACCAGGAAATATCTGTTCGACAAATGCGGACACTTACTAATCTATAATCCAATTAATGAACTTGCTGACGCATCCTCCGGCTTAACGAGAGGATGGGGTACTGCCGGTGACGCAACGAGGTATTCTTATGGATATGATTCTGCCGGGAGGTTGGCGGTAGTTACCGAAACAGAGTTGGGAGGCGCTTCCGTCGTTTATGAATTGAAGTACGGCACTCATACTGCATACGTACCTTTTCCTTTATCATTTGCTGGTTTACCTCTCTTCTTGCTGAAAGGATTGGTCTCGGTAGAAGGTGACAATGGCTTCAAATACGAATTTGATGGAGAGAAAGCAGTTTGTGAGACAGATAGCTGGATGGGGATTACTCGAACAGAGTACTTGTTTCGGAACTCTTACCCGTCAATGTGTACCAAACAGCTGATTAGAGGAGACGAGGTACTTCAGCATGAAGAAACGGTCTATGCTTTCGGAGAGAAAGGATTATTGCTTGGAATGACAACTTCCGTCCGTACCAATGATGATCCCGACATGGTTCAGAAGCGATCAGTGGTTTATGCTTCTCCCTGGTTACAGGTAAAGGAAGTTGCTTATGAAGTCGGATTGGCGCAGGAAAGAACTGTGTATACATATACAGAAGAGGGTTTTCTACTCTCCGCTACGAAGAGTGATAACGAGGGAAATACGGCATCTGTTCAATTGAATGCTTATGAGCAGGATGCGCAAGGAAACTGGACTTCTGCCGAACGTGCCGTCGAAGGCTACTTTAATGATTACTGGCCGGAAGGCACGATGACTTTGAAACAAGAATTTTCTTATAAATAAACTTAGTATTAATTAAAATTTAGTGTAACATGAGAAAAAAGAACTACTACTTTTTGCTAATGTTTGTCATGATGAACATTATGGCAGTGGCTACATCTACCGTGAAGGCGGAGGCGTGGGATGGAACCAAGAGGAATGTAACAATCACTTCTGCGGATGATAAACTTATTTTAGAATTTACTCCTACAGAAACAAAGTCGTATACTTTTAAATGTGATACGGAAAATTATGAAACGAAAATAAATGCTTCTTGGGAAGGACTGAGTTCTCCAGAGTTATCTGATCCAATTTATAGTGGTTGGGCGGGTTCTACGTTGACTGTAGAAGCTGTTGCAGATCGAGTTATTACATTGACAGTATATGCTCCGTATGAAGCAGATGCAAATGGCTATCCTGTTACTTTCCCACTTGAATTGGTTGCCGATGGTGGCGATGGAGATGATGAGCCTGTCGCTGAACCATGGGATGGTGCTACTAAGTCTGTTACGATAGCTAGTGTAGATGATTCTAAGACATTTATCTATACAGCTACTCAGAATGAGATGTTCTATCTCTTCTCTAAAGTAAGCTCTTATGATGTTAAATTTGCAGGTAAAGTAGTTGATATCCCCGATTCTGAATTCGAAGGAGAAGCTTATGATAACTTGGTTGGTGGTTATGCTGCCATAAAATTATGGGAAGGTGATAAACTACAATTTACAGTGACCTCTACAGAGTTTACGGATGAAGAAAATGTCGGTGGAAAATTCCCTCGTAAATTCAACATTAATAGCTTGGCTGTACCGCTTGGAATGGGTGGCTCTTTACCCGGATCAGAATATGAGTTTTCTTCAATCAAACTACAGCTGGATGCAGAAACGATTATTCCTGTGAACGAAGCCAATCATGAGTTAAATCCATTCTTTGTTGATTATTCAGAACTGACTTGGTTGTCGTTTACAGCGACGGAGACAGGACTTGCTAATATTGATATTGAAGAATATGTGATCTTTGTGTATGATGATCCAGATAAGATCTGGATGACTGATAAGGATGGCAATATTACTTATGAGCCAATGCGGGTTGTACAAGATGCGGAGGATAATAGCCATGAATTTGCGGTAAAAGCTGGTACTACTTATTATGTAGCAATTACTAATAATCGTCCGGCAAAGGCAACTTTGAAATTTAGAAAAGTGGATGAAGGCGGTGAGTGTGTTCTACCTATCGATATTACTTCTGAAACTTCAACTCTTTCTGTAAAAGCAGGTCAGACTTGGTATAATTATACGATGACCAAGAAAGAAGACAGCGCTTTTAACATCTTAAAATTCTCCTCTAACAACAACTGGACGGGAACAGTACAGTATTTTGTAGATTGTTCGGATGCCGAACCGGTGGTTCATGAAATTGCCGCAGGTGCTAAGTCCTATTTTGAGATGGATACAACGAGAGTAAATTATCTTATCTGTGTGAATAGTGCAAGTGCTGTAACGGATGCTATCAAATTAGTTCAACGCGATCCTAAGGCTGGTGAATCCATCCTTAATCCTCAGGTTGCTCAATTAGGAGATAATACCTATGGTGGTGAGAAACGTAATTACTGGTATACATATACCACTACGAAGGATTGTATGTTGAAGATCACTTATCCGACTAATGCATTAACCTTGATAACTTTAGGCTTTGGTACAACGAATGTTGCTAATCCGGGGGAGACCACTTGTGTAGTAAGAGTAAACGCAGGCGAAGAGTATAGAATGAGATTTAATGCATCGGATAAGAACCAGGCTTCATTCAAAATTGAAGAAACTGAGATTCCGGTAGGAGACTATTGTGATGTTCCCAGATTGTTTAATCTGAATGAGGATATCGTAATGAAGAATCGTAATGCTGTGGAAGAATGGTATGCATTCACAGCACCGGAAGATGGTGTTGTAGAGTTCCAAGTAGAAGATCCTATTTGGGTTAGAGATTATTGGTCATGTGGTATTGTGAAGGAGTGCGGTGGTAACCAAGATAAGTTGAAAGCTGAAGAGGCTATAGGAAGACTTACCTACCATTATTCTGTACTCAAAGGTGAAGTATACCGATTCACTGTTTATCAGTTTACAAATGGAGGAACAGACATTATAATTAAGACTAAATTTACGCCGGCAGGTGAGGGTGAGTCTTGTGACAAAGCTATCAGTATCGATTTTGATAAAGCTGTAATATGCAAAGATGTTGCCAGTGAGACATGGTATGAATTTGTTGCTCCTGAGGCTGGCGAGTACTATCTGGTAAGCTCATTGGGGCAAGGTGCTACCTTATCTTATAAGGTGGGTGATTGCAGTACAAAAGCTACAATCGCAGCAGTGAAAGACTTTATGTATGGAAGAGCGTATGCAACGCTAAATCTGGAAAAAGATCAGGTTGTGAAAATCTGTGCAGCTATATCTAAGGATAAGCCGGAAGATCAGGACTATGATTATTCACTGATTGTGAGAAAGAAAGCTCAGGGCGATGATCTGGAAACTCCGTTTGCTGCTAAGGCAGGGGAATATTATACATTAGGTGCCGGAAACGTAATGACTGCGGCTACTTTGGAAGGATATGTTTATTCTATCATTGCCACAGATGCTAAACTTGAATTTACAGTTCTTACAAAGGAGGCATATTTCAGTGGAAACTTCTTTGTTTATTATGAAGGAGAGAGAATTGGATTTACTCCGGTCAAGACAAGAATAGATAATGAGGATGGTACATATACTTATACCTATACGCTGACTAATGCAGCTATTGAAACAGGTAAAACTTATACAGTTCTTTTCCCGTTTACAGTAGATGGCTTTAATCTTGGTACTTCGTTGATTACAGGAATTGAATCAACTGAATCTGTTAATAAAGTAATTGTTTGTCCGAATCCGAGTGATGGAAACTTCCAGGTTAATTTGGGTGAACTGTCAGCCGAAGGTGCTTTGATTGAAGTGATTGATATGGCAGGTGTCGTTATTTATAAAGAATATGCAACGTCGACTATCATTTCTGTAAATCTGAAAGGTATTACAGCAGGTGTTTACTTTGTCAGAGTATGTGCCGATGGCAAAAATGCAGTTGCTAAGTTGATTGTTCGTTAACCATTTGTCAGGTTGTATATTATAAGGAATCCTCTTACCTTCCGGTAGGGGGATTTTTTTATTTCTATTTTTGTCCGTATTGAATAAAAACCGTATATTTGCACGCAATAAATTTTAAACGCATAGCCCTATGTCATTTATTGCTGATAAGATTGTTATGGATGGATTAACGTATGATGATGTTTTGTTAATCCCTGCCTATTCAGAAGTTTTACCGCGCACTGTCGAGCTCTCGACAAAGTTTTCAAGAAATATTGAGTTAAAAATTCCTTTTGTTACCGCCGCTATGGATACGGTTACCGAGGCTAAAATGGCTATTGCTATAGCTCGTGAAGGAGGAATTGGTGTAATTCATAAAAATATGCCGATAAAAGATCAGGCTAAACAGGTTGCCACTGTGAAGCGTGCTGAAAATGGTATGATTTATGATCCGGTGACTATCAAAAAGGGTTCCACTGTACGTGATGCGCTTGCTTTGATGGCTGAATATAAGATTGGTGGTATTCCTGTAGTAGATGATAACAGATATCTGGTTGGTATTGTAACCAATCGTGACCTTCGTTTTGAACGTGATATGGATAAACATATCGATGAAGTAATGACAAAAGACAGGCTGATAACTACTAATCAGTCTACTGACTTGGAAGCTGCTGCACAAATCCTGCAAAAATATAAGATAGAAAAGCTACCGGTAGTTGATAAGGATAACAAACTTATTGGATTGGTAACCTACAAAGATATCACCAAGGCAAAAGATAAACCGATGGCTTGTAAAGATTCTAAGGGGCGTTTGCGGGTAGCTGCCGGTGTTGGAGTGACTGCCGATACGATGGAACGTATGCAGGCTTTGGTCGATGCCGGAGTGGATGCTATTGTGATTGATACAGCTCATGGCCATTCTAAATTTGTAATTGAAAAATTGAAGGAAGCAAAGAACCGTTTTCCGAACATTGATATTGTTGTAGGTAATATTGCTACCGGAGAAGCTGCTAAAGCTTTGGTTGAAGCTGGGGCTGATGGTGTAAAGGTTGGTATTGGACCAGGCTCTATTTGCACTACACGCGTAGTGGCCGGTGTGGGTGTACCTCAATTATCTGCTGTCTATGATGTAGCAAAAGCTTTGAAAGGTACAGGTGTTCCTTTGATTGCAGATGGCGGACTTCGTTACTCAGGTGATGTTGTAAAAGCACTTGCAGCTGGAGGGTATTCTGTCATGATCGGTTCTCTGGTTGCCGGTACAGAAGAAAGTCCGGGTGAAACTATTATTTTTAATGGACGTAAATTTAAGTCATATCGTGGCATGGGCTCTTTAGAAGCGATGGAAAACGGATCGAAAGACCGCTATTTTCAGAGTGGAGAAGCAGATGTGAAGAAACTTGTTCCGGAAGGTATTGCTGCACGTGTTCCTTATAAAGGGACACTGTTTGAAGTGATTTATCAGTTGACCGGTGGCTTGCGTGCAGGTATGGGGTATTGTGGTGCGCAGAATATTGAAAAGTTACATGATGCTAAATTTACACGTATTACGAATGCAGGTGTGATGGAGAGCCATCCTCATGATGTAACAATTACAAGCGAGTCGCCTAACTATAGTCGTCCGGAATAATATAATTCTCGATAACGTGGGAGCTGCTAAGTTTACCACGAGTTGATGCGGAGTCTCACAGAGTTATTTTTCTTCTATCGCATAGTAGGAAAAAGAATAATACTCTGTGGGACTCTGTTTTACTCGGTAGGAAGTCCGGCTTTTTATTATCGTTAAATACAATTTTTCCAATCTTTCAGCGTTTAATAAAACGTATGTATATAAACGAAGCTTTGTATGAAAAGAAACTTGGTTTTATTAGTAACCTGTCTATTGGGACTTTCTGCTGTAGCACAGCAAGATCCTGTATTGATGCGGATAAACGGAAAAGATGTAACTCGTTCTGAGTTTGAGTATATCTATAATAAGAATAACTCTCTTAATGAACAAGAGTCAAAAACGCTTGATGAGTATGTTGATCTTTTTGTCAACTTTAAGTTGAAAGTTGCGGCTGCCGAAGCTGCTGGCATTGATACCACCCGGACTTTCCGGGAAGAACTGGAAGGATATCGCAGGCAATTAGCGAAATCTTATTTGACGGATGAAGAAGCCGAAGAAGCTTATGTGCGTCAATTTTATGATGAAATGAAAGCTAAATCCCGGGCTGGCTATGTACAGGTGATGCATATCTTTAAATACCTTCCTCAAACTGTATCAAAATCGTATCTGAATGAAACGGAAGTTCGGATGGATTCAATTTATAAAGTGCTATCTGCTGCGCCGAATACGGATGACTTTGCAACTTATGTAGAAAAGTTCTCAGATGATAAGAAACCGTTTTGGGTGGGGTTTCTTCAGACACCGGAAGAGTTTGAAGATGTTGTTTTCTCTTTGAATAAAGGAGAAATATCCAAGCCTTTTTTCACTCCTCAAGGCATGCATATAACAAAAGTTCTTGATACTAAAGAGTTGCCTTCGTTTGAAGAAATAAAGGGAGAAATAGCCCGTCGGCTTGCTCGTAAATTCGGAGTTGACAAAGGCACGGAGTCAATGGTAGAAAAATTAAAGAAAGAATATAACTACCAGGTGGATGATGAAGGAATGAAAGAATTGTTGTCTAAGGGTGAAACAGACAAAACGCTCTTTACATTGGATAATCATTCGTATACCGGTTTGGATTTTAAAAGTTTTGCAACGTCGTTTCCCAGAGGGCTTAAAACACAAGTGGATGCTTTTGTTTTAAAAACTGTATTGGATTATGAGAATGGACGTTTGGAACAGAAATATCCGGCTTTCCGGTTGTTGATGCAGGAATATAAAGAGGGGATGTTGCTGTTTGAGATTAGTAATCGTGAGGTTTGGGAGCGCGCAGTGGCCGATGAACCCGGACAAATAGCTTATTTTACTTCTCATAAGTCAAATTATAAATGGAAAGAGCCGCGTTATAAAGGCGTTGTAGTGCATTGTGCCGATAAAAAAATGGCCAAGCAGATTAAGAAATTAATTCGGAAACTTCCTGAAGAAGTATGGACAGATACGATAGCAAAAACTTTTAATGATTCTGTAGAAGTTGTTAAAGTGGAGGGAGGCGTGTTTGCTAAAGGTGATAATAAATATGTAGATAAACTGGTATTTAAAACCGGAAGCTTTGATTCTCTGGAGTCTTATCCTTTTACTACTGTTTTTGGTGAAAAACGGAAAGGTCCTGATAGCTATACAGAAGTGCGAGGGCCGCTTGCAGCCGACTATCAGAACTTCCTTGATTCGCTTTGGATAAAGCGTTTACGCGAAGAAAGTAAGGTTGAAATTAACCAAGAGGTTTTAAAAACAGTTAATAACCACTGATATAACCGATTATTGCATTATCTTCGTACCTTGAATATAAGTATAATTTCAGTTGACAATGCGAATAACGGGCCTCTTGCTGGTTTCTCTCTTTTTCTGTATATCATGTACTGAGAAGCATGATCATAGGGGAAAAACACCTCTGGTAGAGGTTAATGGAACTTTTTTATACAAAGAGGACCTTCAATCTGTGCTTCCTGCCGGGTTGACTAAAGACGATAGTTTGCTTTTCGCTGAACATTATATACGCACTTGGGTTGAAGATCTTTTGTTGTATGAAAAGGCTCAGAATAACATTCCCGACAATGAGGAGATAGACCGTCTGGTGGAGAATTATCGTAAAGCATTGATTATGCATACTTATCAGGAGGAGTTAATCGGCCAGAGACTTACCAAAGATATCCCTGAACAGGAAATCGCTGAATATTACGAGAAAAACAAAGAACTTTTTAAACTGGATCGTCCTTTGGTGAAAGGATTGTTTATAAAAGTTCCGTTGACAGCACCACAGCTTACCAATGTGCGTAAGTGGTATAAATCCGAAGCACAAGAAGCCGTAGAACATTTAGAGAAGTACAGCTTTCAGAATGCGGTGAAGTATGAATACTTTTATGATAAATGGGTTTCATTGGCAGATATCCTCGATTTGATTCCTTTAAAGACAGATTCACCGGAAGAATATATCAACAAGAATCGGCATGTGGAGTTGAAAGATACCGCTTTTTATTATTTTCTTAACGTCAGTGATTATCGGGCGGTAGGAGAGCAGGAACCCTATGAGTTTGCAATGCCTGAAGCAAAAGATATGCTTGTTAATATAAAACGCGTAGACTTTATGCGCCAGGTAAAAGATGACTTGTATAAGCGGGCCATAGATCGGAAAAAGATTATATATAATTATTAAATACAAAGAATGAAGAAGTTTGTAAACTTTAGATTTGTTGTTTTATTTGCCTTAGTAATGCTTGCTAATGTGGTAGCATACGGACAGGACAACGTGATTGATGAAGTGGTCTGGGTCGTAGGTGATGAGGCTATTTTGAAATCGGAAGTAGAAGAGGCACGTTTGAGCGCCCTGTATGAAGGACGTAAAATAGATGGCGATCCTTATTGCGTAATTCCGGAGGAGTTAGCTGTGCAAAAGTTGTTTTTGCATCAGGCGCGTCTTGATAGTATTGATGTTCCCGAAAGTGAGGTTATCCAACGTGTAGATGCTATGACAAATCACTGGATACAGATGTTGGGCTCAAGGGAGAAAATGGAGGAATATTTCTTCGAACAGCAGAATAAAACTCCGTCACAGATACGTGAAACTTTGCGTGAGAATGCGCGTGAAGGACTTACTGTGCAAAAGATGCAACAAAAACTCGTAGGTGATATCAAAGTGACTCCTTCTGAAGTGCGCCGTTACTTTAAAGATCTGCCACAAGATAGTATTCCTTATGTACCAACTCAGGTGGAGGTGCAGATAGTTACTTTGCAGCCCAAAATTCCTATTACTGAAATAGAAGATGTAAAAAGTAGGTTGCGTGAGTATACGGATCGTGTGAATAAGGGAGAAACTGAATTTTCTACTTTGGCTCGTATGTACTCGGAAGACCGTGGCTCTGCTATGCGGGGCGGTGAAACCGATTTTATGGGTAAAGGTATGATGGACCCGGCTTATGCAGCGGTTGCTTTCGGTTTGCAGGATCCTAAGAAAGTTTCCAAGATTGTAGAGTCTGAATATGGTTATCACATTATTCAGTTGATTGAAAAACGTGGTGACCGTGTGAATACTCGTCATATATTGTTGCGTCCCAAAGTTTCCGAGAAGGAGTTAATAGAGGCTTGTGCACGTTTGGACTCCATTGCTGATGATATTCGTGTCGGGAAGTTCTCTTTTGATGATGCAGCCGCCGCACTTTCTCATGATAAGGATACAAGAAACAATCATGGATTGATGGTGAATACTAATTCCAATGATGCCATGGCTACTTCTAAGTTTGAAATGCAGGAATTGCCACAGGACGTGGCTAAGGTGGTAGATAAATTGAACGTGGGTGAGATTTCGAAGGCATTTACAATGGTTAACGAGAAAGATGGAAAAGAAATTTGTGCTATTGTAAAGTTGAAAACTCGTATCAATGGTCATAAAGCAACGATTACAGAAGATTATCAGAACCTGAAAGAGATTGTTATTGCTAAACGCCGGGAGGAGATGTTACATAAGTGGATTCTGGAAAAACAGAAACATACGTATGTTCGTATCGATGAAAACTGGAAGAATTGCGATTTCAAATATCCAGGTTGGATTAAAGATTAATGAGAACTAACAACTTCTTTTTTAAATGCATCCTCACGGGGATGCTATGCTTGTTTGGTGTATACCTTCTTTGGGCACAGGGGCAGAAACCACAACAGAAGCCTCAGAAGAAAAAAACGAAAGTGGATCTTCTGCATGCTGATGAGGGGAGGGCAGACAAATTGGCCCGTCCGGATGTGCAGGTGCTTATCGGTTCAGTAAAGCTGCGTCATGATAGTATGTATATGTATTGTGACAGTGCATTGATCTATGAAAATACGAACTCATTTGAAGCATTCAACAATGTACGTATGGAGCAGGGGGATACCTTGTTTATTTATGGTGATTATCTGTATTATGATGGAATATCCCAGTTAGCCCAGCTTCGTGAAAACGTAAAGATGATTAATCGGAATACAACTTTGTTGACTGATAGTCTGAATTATGATCGTATTTATGATCTTGGATATTATTTCGAAGGTGGTACATTGATGGATGAAGAAAATGTACTTACCTCTGACTGGGGTGAGTACAGTCCTGCTACGAAGCAATCTGTTTTTAATCACGATGTAAAGTTGGTAAATCCACAGTTTATTCTTACCTCAGACACTTTAAAGTATAATACTTTGTCTAAAGTGGCCACTATTCTCGGTCCGTCTGAAATAGTAAATGAAAAGAATCATATTTATTCGGAACGGGGTATTTATAATACCTTGACGGAACAGGCTGAGTTGCTTGATCGTTCTGTGCTGACCAATGAAGGGAAACGAATGACCGGAGACAGTTTGTTCTATGACCGTAAGTTAGGTTATGGAGAAGCTTTTGACAATGTGGTGATGAATGACAGCATTAACAGAAATATGCTGACTGGTGATTATTGTTTTTATAATGAGCTGACTGATAGTGCTTTTGCAACCAAACGTGCAGTCGCTATTGACTATTCACAGGGCGATAGTCTTTTCATGCATGCCGATACTTTGATGATGATTACATCTTATCTGAACACTGATTCTATGTTTCGTGAGATGCGGGCTTATCATAAAGTACGCATATACAGGACTGATGTTCAGGGCGTTTGTGATTCATTGGTTTATAATTCAAAAGACTCTTGTGTGACAATGTATCGTGATCCCATTCTTTGGAATGAAGGACAGCAGTTGCTGGGAGAAGAAATTAAGATCTATCTGAATGACAGTACGATTGACTGGGCCCATATTATCAATCAGGCATTGACGGTAGAGATGAAGGATTCGTTGCACTACAACCAGGTTTCCGGGAAAGAAATTAAAGCGTATTTTGATGAAGGAGAGATGCGGAAAGTCGATGTTATAGCCAATGTGCTTGTGATTTTCTATCCGCAAGAGGAAGATAGTACTATGATTGGTATGAATACTTCGCAAACCAGTTTGTTGACAATGCATCTGAAAGACCGTAAAATGAAAAGGATGGTCATGAGTCCGAAATCGGATGGAGTGCTTTACCCGATGGATCAGATCCCTCCGGACAAGATGAGGTTGCCTACATTTGTATGGTTTGATTATATACGTCCTCAAAATAAAGAGGATATATTTGAATGGAGAGGTAAAAAAGAGGGTGAAACATTGCGTAAATCTACCCGAAAACCATTAAATTCGCCCAAGCGTGAATTAATTAATATGAAATAGCTCTATGGGAATGTTTAACAGTGGTATGAGAAAGCCGCGTCGCTTTAATCATCAGTACATTTACGTGAATGAGCGGAAAGAGAAGCTTGATAAAATGGAAGAGCAGGCCAAGCGCGAATTGGGTATGCTATCTGAAAAAGAGTTCTCTCCGGAGGATATTCGTGGGAAGTTTGTGGAAGGAACTACTCATCTGAAACGTCGTAAGGAAAGTGGACGAAAACCCGTACATCTGGGAGTGATCCTTTTGATTATTGCCCTGTTGCTTTTTCTTTGGCATTATTTGCAAACCGGTAGTTGGGCGTTCTGATTAATGAGGAAGGTATGAATAATGATTTATAAAGTGAGTGTTTTCTATCTCCTAATTCCTGAATTCTAACTCCTAACTCCTAAATTCTAACTACTAAATATTATGAGTGATATCATTCATTTGTTGCCAGATTCAGTTGCTAATCAGATTGCAGCTGGTGAGGTGATACAACGTCCGGCATCTGTCATTAAAGAGTTGGTAGAAAATGCGATTGATGCTGAGGCTTGCAATATACATGTATTAGTGACTGATGCAGGCAAGACCTGTATACAGGTTATTGACGATGGGAAGGGGATGTCTGAAACGGATGCCCGTTTGTCTTTCGAACGTCATGCTACGTCCAAAATTCGTGAAGCATCCGATCTTTTTGCTTTGCGTACAATGGGATTTCGTGGTGAAGCGCTGGCATCTATCGCGGCTGTAGCACAAGTAGAACTTAAAACCCGCCTTGAGGCTGAAGAACTCGGAACGAAATTGGTTATTGCAGGTTCTAAAGTTGAAAGTCAGGAAGCGGTGTCCTGTCCTAAAGGGAGTAACTTCTCTATTAAGAACCTTTTCTTCAATATCCCGGCACGTCGAAAATTTCTGAAAGCCAATTCTACAGAGCTTAGTAATATACTTACTGAATTTGAACGTATTGCTCTTGTACACCCCGAAGTGGCTTTTTCACTTTATAGTAATGATTCGGAACTATTCAATCTTCCGGTGAGTTCTTTGCGGCAACGTATTCTCGCAGTTTTTGGTAAAAAGCTTAATCAGCAATTACTGAGTGTGGATGTGAATACAACGATGATAAAAATTTCGGGTTATGTAGCCAAACCTGAAACTGCTCGTAAGAAAGGTGCCCACCAGTATTTCTTTGTAAACGGGCGCTATATGCGGCATCCCTATTTCCATAAGGCCGTGATGGATGCCTATGAACAGTTGATTCCGATAGGCGAACAGATCTCTTATTTCCTTTATTTTGAGGTGGATCCTGCTAATATTGATGTAAATATTCACCCTACAAAGACCGAAATCAAGTTTGAGAATGAACAGGCTATCTGGCAGATTATTTCAGCAGCTGTCAAAGAATCATTAGGTAAGTTTAATGCTGTTCCTTCTATTGATTTTGATACGGAGGATATGCCTGACATTCCGGCTTTTGAACAGAATCTTCCACCGGAACCGCCGCGTGTACAATATAATTCGGACTTTAATCCTTTCAAAACTTCTTCTTTCGGATCTGGAGGAAGCGCTGCGGGGTATTCCCGTCAAAAAGTGGATTGGGAAGATCTTTATGGCGGATTGGAAAAGGCCAGTAAAATGAATCGGCCTGTTATCGATGAACCAGAGGCAGAACCGGATTATTTCTTTCCTACTGATGCAGAGGTTCAGTCGGTGACTCCTCCGACTTTATATGCTAATGAACCTATTATGGAAAAGGGAAATTTGCATTTACAGTTTAAGGGGCGTTTTATTCTTACTTCTGTAAAATCCGGTCTAATGCTTATTGACCAGCATCGTGCTCATATCCGGGTATTATTTGATCGTTATATGATGCAGATTAAGCAAAAGCAAGGAATGTCCCAGGGAGTTCTTTTTCCGGAAATATTGCAATTACCCGTTTCTGAGGCAGCTGTGTTGCAAAGTATTATGGACGATCTTGCTGCTGTGGGTTTTGAACTTAGTGATCTGGGTGGAGGAAGTTATGCTATTAATGGAATTCCTGCTGGTATCGAAGGGTTGAATCCGGTAGAACTGGTGCGTAGTATGTTACACACAGCAATGGAAAAAGGTAGCGATGTGAAAGAAGAAGTACAAAGTATTCTGGCACTGACTTTGTCTCGGGCTGCTGCTATTGTTTACGGTCAGGTTTTGTCAAACGAAGAGATGGTGAATCTTGTAGATAATCTGTTTGCCTGTGTGGCCCCTAACTATACTCCCGATGGCAAAGTGGTACTTTCCACAATAAAGGAAGAAGAGATAGAGAAACTCTTCAGATAGTGCTTCCCGCACAGGGAGGTACGCCAAGCGATGGTTAATTGATAAAAAAATGAGCTTAATAGATTTGTTTTCTATATGGCACACGGATGAGCCAGATCAGGCAGATGATAACAGGTCTTTTATTTATTGGTAATCAGGGAAAAGAAAATTTAATCCGTCGTCATCTGCCTGATCTGGCTTATCCGTGTGCCATAGAAATAGAACGCTGTTTCACTTAAAAAGCTGATTAATAATCTGTCAATATGCCAATTCATCAATTAGATTAAAGCTAATCATAAAGTAGTATGCCGACTGCTCCATCAGGCTCTTCACTCTCCTTTTCTCACAAGAAAAAACATAAAATCATCTATTTTCAGAACCTTTTATTTCCCTTGGTGTTATTTAAACAGTTTCAATAGGAAAAATAATAACCACTTTAACTATTTAGGTATATGAAAAAGATTCTAATGTTGCTGGCGTTTGCCGGCGTTACTGCTGTAGCTTCTGCTCAGCAGGTTACTGTAACCGAGTTTGAAGAAATTCAGGTTCAAGACAAATATCAAGTGTTAACCAACCCGTTCTGGAGTAACTGGTTCTTTTCTGTTGGCGGAGGTGCTCAGGTGCTTTATGGAAATGGTGATAAAGCCGGAGCGTTCAAAGACCGTATCAGTCCTGTATTAAATGTTGCAATTGGTAAATGGTTCACTCCCGGATTGGGATTGCGTTTGCAATATAGCGGACTTGAAGCTAAAGGTTTTACATACGATAAAACTGCCCCTTATGTAACCGGTAATGAACTGGGTGATGGATATTACAAACAGAAATTTGACTACATGAATCTGCATGGTGATATTATGTTCAATCTGAATGCCCTTTTTGGTGGTTACAATTCACATCGTGTATATGAGTTGATTCCTTATTTGGGAGCTGGTTTCACTCATGCTTACACAAGACCTCACGTAAATGCATTAACAATAAATGCAGGTTTGATAAACCGTTTCCGTATTTCGAGTGCAGTTGATATCAATCTTGAGTTAAGTGCTACGGGAGTAGAAGGCAAATTTGATGGTGAACATGGTGGCAAGCACGACTACGATGGTATTTTCGGAGCTTCTATAGGTTTGACTTATCGTTTCCCGAACCGTGGATTCCAACGTCCGTTCCCGCAGATTATCTCTGAATTGGAATTGAGAAATATGCGCGAACAGATGAATGCAATGGCTGCTGCCAATCTTACATTGCAACAGCAACTACAGGAAGCAGAAAGTCAGCCAACAACAGAAGTTGTGGAACAAGAGGTTATCGTAGATGCTAATATCGCTCCTCGTACCGTATTCTTTAATATTGGTTCTGCCGAGATATCTCCTCGTGAAGCAATGAACTTGTCTTATCTGGCTGAACAGATGAAGAAATTCCCGGATACTAAATATGTTGTAAACGGATATGCAGACTCTGCAACAGGTACTCCAAGCTTCAATAAAGAATTGAGTATGAAACGTGCACAAGCTGTTGTGAATGTATTGGTTAAACAATATGGTATTTCAGCAAACCGTCTGAGCGTTGATGGTAATGGTGGCGTAGATAAATTCGGACAACCTATCCTGAACCGTGTTGTATTGGTGAAATCTAACAATTAATCGTTTTTTTAACTTTAATATATAGTAAGAAAAGGTTCTCTCATCACAGAGGGCCTTTTCTTTTTGAAATATAATCGATTTTAGATTTAAGATGTTAAGAGGCTGAGGTTTTATATATTTCTTTGTATTTAGAAGGGGAATAACCTGTTGCTTGCTTAAAAGTGGTACTGAAGTATCCTTGGGTACTGAAACCTAACTTCTCCGAAATTTCTATCATGCTCAGTTCTGTTTGCGTCAGTAGGTATATCGCCTTTTCTATTTTTATTTTATTGATATAATCGCCTACTCCGATGTCTGTGATTGCTTTGACCTTAACATATAGAGGAGTTCGACTTATATTTAATTGTTCTGTGAGAAATTTAACGTTCAATTTGGGGTTAGATAAATTGTCGTTAATCAACTTGTTTAGTTTTAATAAAAACTCCTCATCAGCATTGCTAAATGTTAGTTCCTCAGGAGAAATATTGGTAGTATTAGTTTTATAACGCCATTTTATATGTTCCCTATTCTTTAAAATGTTCTTAGCTATCGTTAGTAGGAATTCGATCTCAAAAGGTTTGGGCAGATAAGCGTCTGCTCCTAATTTGTATCCTAAAGAAGTATTGTTTTGATCTCCAAGTGCTGTTAGTAATATCACAGGAATATGGCTGATGTTAACATCACTTTTAATTTTCGAACACAATGTAAAACCATCCATCAATGGCATCATTACATCACTTATCACGATATCCGGCAAATATTGATTTATTATTTGAAGTGCTTTTATTCCATTTTCTGCGGTATAAACTATTTTGAAATATTCTGATAGAGCTTTCTTTAAAAATAGGCACAACTCCGGCTCATCCTCTACCACCAATAGAGTTTAGGTATTGACAGAGAATGGTGCTGTTTCAGGTATATCTTCTTTTTCAGAGTAAAGCAGATTATTCAGAGAAATCTTTTTCGTATCAGGAATATTATTTGTATCAGCAGAAGTTGGTACTATAGGTAACTCATAGTAGAAAGTCGCTCCTCCCGTTGTATTACTAATAGCTCCAATTTTACCTTTATGCATTTCAATTAAGATCTTGGCGTATGACAGACCTATTCCACTTCCTTTCCGATCATGTTTTCCTTGGTAGAATCTGGTAAATAGTTTGGATGTGTCTACATCTCCAAGACCTATTCCCTGATCTTTTACTGATATCCGGACTCTATTATCAATAAGTTCGGTAAATATACTAACTTCTGTATCCGAAGGACTGAATTTTAAGGCATTCATAAGTAGATTTGAGAATACGATTTCACATTTTTCTCCATCAAAAACAACTTCTTCTATTGTCTTGTCAAAATTATAATTAAGCTGTATTTTCTTGGCTTTAAATTCATTTTTGAAGTCATTTGCTATTGAGGTTAACCAATTATTCAATAAATGTGGTTGCATATGCAAAGCTGCTTGACTTACTTCCATTTTGCGTACATCTAAGACGATATTAATGATATTTTTCATTTGCTTACTTTGTTTATAGATACCCACTAACTGTTCTGTAGTATCGGAGTCAAACTTATTTTGGTCCAATAGTCTTTTCAGGGGGGCATAAATCAATGTAAGTGGGGTTCTTAATTCATGGCTGATATTGATAAGAAAGCGTACTTTTTCTTCATATACACTTTGCTCATGCTCTTTCATTTTCCATTTTAGCTTGTTCTCTTTTTGACGGATTATCAAATAGATGGTCAAGAAAATTCCGGTGATTAATAATATCATGCATATTGATATAAACCAGATTGTTTTCCACCATGGGGGGGAAACTATGATTGTCAGTATGTGGGTCGGGGTATTCCAATTCCCGTCCTGACTGTCACAAGAAGCTGTGATTTCATATTTGCCCGGTGGCAATGAGTGTATGGTTAATGTATGGTCATACTATACTTGAACTACTTGTTCCTGATATAGTGAAATGATATAATTTTTTTCTGAAAATGTCTTGTCCTTTAGACATGACTTTTAAAACTAATGAACTATGATGCCATGATATTTTTAAAGTGGAATTGTCGGATCTCTTATCGTTAACTGTTATCCCATCGAGCAATATGTCTGTTAACTCGATAGCATAATTAATGTTTTTCGAAAAACTGATTTCTTTTTTTATTTTAAGTAAGCCGTTGGCACCTCCCATATAAATATCTCCTGATAAGGATGTGAGCGTGGAACGTGATAAATATTCGTTGGGTAAAGCTCCGTCAGATTCTCCTAAACTGGCAAACCTGTTTTCATTGATAATATAAGAGAATAGCATGCCTTGACCGCCAATCCAGAGCCGGTTGGAGTGGTCATATACTATGGCTGATATTTCGTGAAATAATTGAGTGTCTATTCTTTGAGTTTGTTTTTTGGTTGGATCATAGCAAATTAATCCTCTTGTTGTAGCAATCCAGTATCGTCCGGAATTATCTTTGCAGGCATCGTTGATAGATGTGTTTTGTTCACTATTGTAAATCAATGACAATGTGTTTGTTTTATTATTTAATTCAAAGATGTTTTTTCTTCCAACTAAATAAGTATTGTATTCATTCAACGAAATAACTTTTAGTGAGCTCGTGGAAACATTATTTTTGGGGAGGAGATTAGTCGTGATAACCTGAATAAATGTCTTCTGTTTAAGGTCGTATATATATATTTTATCTGCAAGTATCAAAAGCTTTTCTGGAGATATTTTACTAATATTGATACTTATTCCTAACGATTTAATCGAATGTTCAATCTCTTTATTATCCAACGGAAAAGGAGAGGATTTTCCTGTTGTTTTATTGAAAATAAAGAGCCCTTTCCCAAACAATGAGATGATTAATTCTTTATCTGTTAATTGAGTTATGGACGTAACTTTATTCTTGTATTCCGAAGGATAGTGTTTGAATGTATTTTTTTGTTGATTCATAACATTTAGTCCTCCTCCATCTGTCCCGATCCATAAATTTCTGTCCCGATCTTCATACAAACTTATTATAGCCTTCTCACTGAGACCATATGGATTGTTGATCGGTACTGTTCCAAAAGTTTTCATATATACTTCTCTGATTCCGATTAATCCGTCCCGAATAGTTCCTGCCCACATATTGTTTTCTTTGTCTTTATGGAGGCATAGGATAGAGTTAACCGGAAAAGAACTGTTGTCTCCTGGAATGTGTTCTATGACAGTAAAATCTTGTTTTTGTGTATTAAATATACAGATTCCATTCCCATCTGTTGCAAGCCATATATTCTTATCTTTTTCTTTTATGTCCAGAATCATATTACTGGATATTGAAGATGTGTATGTATTATAATGGGCTGTTAATTTTCCTGTATGAGAATAGCAATGAATTCCATTCCCATATGAGGAAACCCAAAGATTATCATTTTTATCCATGTAATAAGCAAGTATGTTTTTATCCTGACATGCTTTAAAACGGCTGATTTTATGTGTTTGAGTATCGTATAGATATATTCCTTTCCATTGAGTCCCTATTATCCATTTATTGTTCGTCCATGGATGAATATAGATAATATAACCTTGCAATTTTTCTCCTTCATTACAGATCTCTATTTTTTGGATTTGATGTGTTTTATAATTAAATTCGAATAATCCGATTCCTCCGAAAATGATTCTATCTGTTGTCTGATAGAAAGAGTTGGCATATACCAGTCGGTTGTTGTGTCTGATCGTTTCGAAATTATTTTCTCCTCTGTTATATAGTGCCAAGCCTCCTTCTGTTCCTATCCATAGGTTATTTAGTCTGTCTTCGACTAAGAAATGGATATTATTGTCTGGTATAGATACTGTATCTTCTGTTTTACTGAAATAATTTTTGATTTCATTTTGGTCAAAACGATTTAAACCGGATTTTGTTCCAATCCAAATAAATCCTTTATGATCATCGAGTATACACTTCACTGTTGATTGAGATAAGCCATCCTGAAGTGAAATTTGTTTAAAATAATAGTCTGTTTTGGCTTTTATATTATTTGTTAAAAACAATAATAGGATAATATTTAGGGTGATCAGGTAAAAAAAATGGCGTTTTTTGTTTTTCATGTTGTCTGAAATTATTTTTTTTACATATGCGTCTGACAAATTTAATTTTTATATAGGTAAAGGATGTGAGAATATTTAGATTAGGTTTCAAAGATACTAATTTTTAGAGGATATAATAATTATTGTCTCAAACGTTTTTTGTTTGAGACAATAATGTTAACTAATTTAATTAAAAAAGAATGTGCATACAGACTGCAACTGGTGATTGGTTATGATCCGATATAAAATTTTACAGTTTGTTCTTTTTGATTAATGCATACTTTTAGTAAATAAGTTCCTTTGTCTAACCCATTCAAAGAAATAGTATTTTTTTTATGAGTTAGCTTTTGTTTGATAATATGCCTTCCGTCCATTGTATAAATATCACATGTTGCTTTTATGTAAATATTATATTCATTAAGATTTAATGTAATGTTTTCGTTAGCAACATCCAGATAGAACGAAAATTGTGCGTTAGTTTGGTCTTGTCTGATTGAAGGAATAAAAGTAGGGCTTATACGCGTGATTAAAGTGTCTACATTGGATGCAATAATTTCATTCTGTGCACGAATTAAACTTTTGTAATCATCTACCCGGAAATCGTTTCCCATATCGAAATACATCGTTCCTAATAAATCTTTATCGATAATAAAGTCTTGTTTACGCTTGGTTTGATTCACTCCATTAAAGAACCACTCCACATTATTATTGTCAATTAATGTATTTTGATCCGGGTCATAGTTCTCATCGGTAATGTTTCCTTTTTTGACGATATCCTTATAGCCGCTCTCTTCTTTTCCGTTTACTAATAATATCCCGTATGAAAGAAGCATTTTGTCATCGGGAAATCCATAGTTCTTAAAACTGTTGTACATGTTTACGTACCAGTCCCAGGTATACGTCATTGTCTGTGGCCCATAAAGCTGAAATGTAAAGAAATCAATGTCTTTGATTAGGCTTTTGTCTATTCCGTAAGATACTCCATGCAATGATAGTGAAAACTTCTTGCCGCTACCTTTCATTACTTCATCTATCAAACGCCTCACTGTGGGATTTAAAACGTCGTAATTATACCATTCCAGGTCAACATCCAGTCCGTCAAAATCTTTAAGTATGGCTTTCGTATCCTTGACAAGCCTGTCCACATTTTCTTTTTTGTTTAAGACATTTTTCCAGCCTTCTCCTTCCGGATAAACGAGAGCGATTCGAACATTGACACCCCGGTAACCGGTATAATAGCTGCGTATGATTTCTGCCATTCCTACTGTACTTTGTGTGTCTTTCCCGATATTTGTGGGATCGTCTCCTTTCCAGTAAGCTGTCATGTATAAGCTATTCCCGTCTCTCACATCATACCGGGCACCATTCTCCGCATCCTGGCGGGCGGATTTGTCGCGTAGTACCCCCCAAACCATAATTTCATCCATTTTACCGTCAAAGCCTTTACCGATAGTCAGCGGTGTTGTTCCGCCCAGAGCCGGGACACTTTTGATTTCCATATTTTTACCGGTTAATTCAATTTCTTTGGGAGCTTTATATTCTGTAAAGTTCACACTGATTGTAATGATGTCACTGCCTACCCGTGAACTAATTTCGTCTAAAATAGTCTTTTTGGGGCGGAGATATACTCCCAGGTAGTGCCATTTGCCTAATTGCAGTTTGTTTTTTAAGGTAGCAATTGTTCCACAAAGATTTACGACAATAGCTTTGTCTTTTTCGGCTCCTAATTCTATGCTGAATACATTCTCGCTTTCATCGTTTTCTTTCTTTGAGAAAATAGTGGCTCCCTCTTGCCAGGAGTCGATGTATATCCATGCTCCGAAAGAGGCATTTGACGTAGACGCCCGGCAAAATTTGTCAATATTGGGCATAGCAGGTATGAATAGCACTTCCCCGTCCTGAGCTACCATTTGTGAGTTGGCTCCGCGGAAATGAATCACTCCTTTGTGCCCTTCGAAGTTTTCTATATAATCTACATTCTCTGCCACACATGAATTGTCGGGGTATTCCATCTTTACACTACCGTCTTTCTGTATTTTGGCCGATAGGAGTATCAGATCGTTTGTCATTAAAAACATATCTCGGGTAATATTCGGACGATCTAGAAAACGGTATAGATTAGTATATCCGGTCACTATCCGGTAACGGAAACCGGGATTATCCTTTACTTCTTTCCGGGTCATTCCTCCCTTGAATGTACCATGATGAAGAAATTTGTAGTCGACAAGATACTCGCATTGTTCCTGGTCACATTTCCAGTAAGCAATCAGGTCCTCATAGTTCGGATGGAACTTATTCAATGTATTACGCCAATAGAACTCTTCTTGTTCCAATGCTTTTTTCCAGATGCGTATTTCATCTATCTGGCCTTTAAATCCTTTTCCTATAATGCCTCCGGAGGTGGCTTCCGGAAATGTAGTTGCCAGACGGCCCTCTACCTGTTGTTCTACATTATTCACAAAGGCTTTCACATAGCCGTTCGATACTGTAAACGTTATCTGTGACCATGTGTTTACCGGTAAGTCATAAATTACCGAGGCCGATTCGCTACCCGATTTTAATATTATAGTATGGCTGTCACCTATCATCACCGAGAAGTTATCCTGGCTGAAAGGGATTGCCCCCGATTTGATTTCCTGAGGGTTTATCCACATTTGGAAAGTTCCTTCCGGTGAGTTGTTCAGTTCCGGAATTTGTGGAATATCAATAGCTCCATCACCATTCGGATTTATGATTGCATAATTGATCGTCTGCGAAAAAAGAGAATAAGAAGACGCGAAGAGAAAAAGAAATATCCAAAGTATTTTCATTTTTTTCTGTTTTATTTAATGTATAATTTGGCCGTATGGGTTTTATTATCGGTATTTACTGTAATCAGATAAATGCCTTTCTCTAAATGAGGTAATGAAATAATATTTGTGGATGAATTGAGCCCGGTTTCCATTACCGTTTCTCCTGTTGTTGTACAAATTGTACAACTTGCACCTCTCCACGACGTACTGTCTGGCAGATTCAACTCTATCTTATCCTTGGCCGGATTGGGATAGAAGGAGAAAAGTTCGTGCCTTGAATTCGAACTAACCTGTGAAATAGCGGTCGGGTCCATATTCACTTGTGTAATTAGAGTATCAACGTTTGATGCTATTACCTCATTCTGTGCACGAATTAAACTTTTGTAGTCATCTACCCGGAAATCGTTTCCCATATCGAAATACATCGTTCCCGGAAGGTCATTATCAATAATGAAATTCTGTTTTTTCTTTATCTGATTCACACCGTTGAAATACCACTTAACTCCGTTTTGGTCTACTAAAGAGTTCTGATCCGGGTTGTAGTTGTCGTCATTGATTCCTTTATTTAAGATGTTTTTGTAACCTTCTTCCGTAAGCTCTCTGTGTTCTGTGCCTGCAGTCATCAGATTTCCATAAGAAAGCAGGATTTTGCTGTCCGGATATCCATACTTCTTGAATAAATTGTATGTATTGACAAACCAATCGTAATCATAGCATTCTTTACGTAAGCCATAGAGTTGAAATGTGAAATAATCAATTTTATCGATTAAACTCTTATCTATTGTGTGATGGAGTTCTTGCTGCGATACTGTAAATATTTTCCCTGTTCCGGTAACAACTTCGTTGAGTAAACGTTTTATTAAAGGATTCAAGACATCATATTGACCCCATTCCAAATCCACATCCATTCCGTCAAAATGGGTTAAGATGTTTTTGGCATCCCGAATGAAGCGATCTACATTGGCTTTCTTGTTTAAGACCTCTCTCCAGGTATTCATTTCGGGATAAACAATCGCAAAGCGAAACTTGATACCCCGGTATCCGGCGTAATAGTTGCGCATGAACTCAAGCATACCTGTATAGCTTTGTGTGTCTTTTCCGATATTTTCGGGGTCATCTCCCTTCCAGTAGGCTGTGAGTGCTATATTTTCACTGTTTCCTACATTCAGCCGGATACCATTTGCATCTTGTGAGGCTTTTGTATTGCGTAGTGCTCCCCACACCATGACTTCATCCATTTTGCCGTCAAAGTTTTTGCCTATAACCAGTGGGGTAGTTCCTCCCAAAGCAGGTACGCTTTTGAGAGTCATGTCTTTACCACTCAAGCTTAGTCCTTTGGGAGCTTTGTACTCCGTAAAGTCTACTCCGATTGTTATAATTTCACTACCGACACGTCCGCCTATTTCACTTAAGACTGTTGGTTTAGGACGGAGGTACACTCCTAGGTAGTGCCATTTACCTGTCTGGACCTTATCTTTTAAGGTAGCAATTGTACCGCATAGATTTACGACAATTGACTTTTCATTTTCCGGCCCCAAAGCTATGCTGAATGTATCTTCACTCTCATCATTTTCCTTTTTTTCAAAGATAATGGCTCCTTCCTTCCATGAATCAATGTATATCCACGCACCGAAAGAAGCGGTGGCAACAGATGCACGGATAAATTTGTCTGTAGGTGTCGGAACCGGACTAAAGAATACTTCTCCATCGGAAGCTGTCATAGAGGCTCCTCTTCCTTGAAAATTCAAAACCCCTTTATGCCCTTCAAAACTCTCTAAGTATGTTACATTTTTCGGAGTACAAGAGTTATCGGGATATTCCATTTTAATGCTACCGTCTTTTTGGGCTTTTGCACTAATGAATACCAAGTCGTTGGTCATGAGAAACATATCCCGGTTGATAAATGGACGGTCGATGAATCGCAATGCACTTGTATAACCAGTCACTATACGATAGCGGAAGTTTGCATTGTCATTGACAGCTTTTCTTGCTATCTCTCCCTTGAACATGCCGTGATGACGGAATTGATAATCAACGAGGTGTTCACATAATTCCTGATCACACTTCCAATAGGCAATCAATGAAGAGGAGTTGGGATTAAATTTGTTCAAGGTATTTCTCCAGAAAAAATCCTTTATTTCCAGTGCCTTTTTCCAGATACGTATTTCATCTATCTCCCCTTTGAAATTTTTCCCTATTATACATGTCGAAGTAGCTTCCGGCAATGTTTCTACAAGAGTACCTGTTACGTTTTGCTCAATGTTATTCACATAAGCTTTAACTGTACCTTCCAAGAAGGTTACTGTCAATTGTGTCCATTCGTTTAGCGGTAATGAACAAGTGATAGAGACACTTTGCGAACCGGCCTGGAAAACCAGGTTCTGATGCTCACCGGTTTTTATAGAGAAATTATTCTGGGTAAGCAGTTGTTGTTCTGGAGCTGTTTGTTTCGACTTTATCCACATTTGCAGGGTCATTTCCCTACTGTTGTTCAGCTCTTCGATAGTAGCTGTCTCAATATATCCTTTACCGTTGGGATTATCGATAGCATAGTTGACAGTCTGTGAGAAGGCAATGGATGATGTGAAGAAACATGCTAAAATGAAAATAATTTTTGTTTTCATCAGTTTAATACTATTTTCTTACTAAAAGTACCTGTTCTTACGATATAAACTCCTTCTTGTGCAACCGGTATCCGGATAAGCGGACGTATATTATCTTCTTTTTTTACGAGCTGGCCGGTAGTAGTGAAAACTTCAACAGGCTCTTTAGCATCAATTACGGATATAACATTCTTAGTTGTATATACAATCACTTTATCAGCCTGTTTCTCATTGATCCCGGTCGGTGTATCATCCCAGTTTTTTTCTTCTACAATTTTATAATCTCCATCCAATGTTGCGTTATCGACTCTCTCCAATTTAAGTTTCATCAATAAAAGACTATTGTCAGCTAAAGGCCCTTTGATTGTGAACCTGTTGATTAGTGGAGTAGGAGTATGTTCTGTTACTTCAATTTCATATTTCCAGCTTGCCCAGTCATTATTATATTCAGGATCGAAATCAATGTCAAAAGCGATGTTTTTATTGTCACTGGTGGCATATCGAAGAGGCTCTGTTGCTGTCGAATTTGTTACATATACTCCGATTGATTTTCGCCGGTCGGTATAATTCTCATTCATTACCAGACGCATCGAAACTGTCATTTGATAGATGCCCGGAGTTAATTTATTAGGAGAAATGATATTGATGGACGGTGCATTAATTGAACTGATATTTTTTTGGGCACGCACATCAGTTGCTTCGGAATCAATACCTTGAAAACAAAAAAGATTTCCTAATTGTCCGCCATCAATAATCTGACATGCGTCATAAAAGTTTGTAAAAACTGTTTTTTCCTCCTCTGTCAGGTCATCGTAAACGATATTCTTACGATCTTCATCGACGTATCGGCTGAGGACAAATGCACCATCACGTTCCGGATCTTCAATTTTAAAGTTGGAAGAGTTAAAGAATAACCGGGAGCCTATACATTCAGCATTCTCAATAAAAAGGGATTTTGCACTTCCTTGTTCCATGGCATCGAATTTCCACCCAGAAGGTGTTACATTTTCCTGAGCAATCCCGTTCATACTTAATAAAGTAATCGTACTAAATAGTAAAATTTTTTTCTTCATAATAATTAGAAATTAGTTATTGTGGATTTTAAAAACTATTTTGAAGTTTATTCGGAGCTTCTTTAGTCTTGTTTTTTATTTTTTTATGGCTCTGTTTTTAAGAACACAGGCTACGTGACTAAAAGCGGAATTGCAAACGAACAAAAAACAAGACTGAAGAAGCCTGAAATAATCAAAAAAGAAACTCTATAATAATCAAGACAGTTTCTTATGCTTTTTCAAATGCAAAAGTAAGTGTGTTTTCGGGTTACTTATTTTTAAATTTGTACTGTTCTTTTTTATTTTTATTCTTAAAAGAGGGTAAACGCTATTTTGACAGCTTTATAAACTGGATTGTTGGAGATTGTTTTTACGTAGATATTCTCCGGTAACATCAATTAAGTGATGTTTTACAGTGCCATGCTTATCTATTGGTTTTATGATATCATAGCTGAATTCCCACCAGAATATACCTCTGTATTTTTCTTGGACAATCCATTCTACTTTGCTTTTGATGGTTTGTTCGTTCTCTATCGTCACGAACTCATTCCGATCCGGAGAAAAATAGTAATAAACAGATGCTTTTTGATCGTATTCTTTTGTCCATCCTTTTGAAAATAAAGAAAGGGCGTTGTTATAGCTGATGTATGCACCATATTCGCTGAGATTCGTTTTGACTGGAACATCCGGTTGTATTCCTTTATATATAAATCCATAGTTTGCGAATCCGATACACAGTTTTTTTCGATCAAAAACATTCCAGTTTTTTAGTTCTTTTTTTATTTTGTCGAATGGAGTATTATGAGTTGCGCATTTACCCCAGATTCCTCCTCCAAGGTCGTAGGTCATAATATTAATCCAATCTACATAGTTTGATAGCTTATTGGCTGTTTCGGGAGTATATATTTGCCAAGATTGTAAAGCGGTGGTAAGTATGTAGTGTTTATTGTTTTTTTGTCCAATGATATCTAATTGTTCCCGGAGATCTGCCATAAAGGCGGTATGTACTTCAATAGAAAGCTCTTTTTCCCAATCTATTTCGATACCGTCATAGTTGTATTTCTCTGCGAAAGCTACCATCATTTGTACTAAATTCCTTCTTTTTTGTAAATGGTCGACCTTTTCCCGAAATCCGTCTCCCGAAAAGGAAATCAGTACTTTGGTACCGTTTTTACCAGCCTCTGTTATTAGTAATGGTATGAGTGCTGTTCCGCTACTATCTGTTGCATAATGATGGTTTGTGACCAAACGATCGATAATTTCTCTCTGGGAGACATTGAAATCTTCATGATTCCATTCCGGAGCAGCCATTAAATAGATGTAGTTGAACTGTTTGTAATCAATCTCTCTTATCTCTTCAGTATTTTTCAGTGCACGTCCTACAAGATATGTAGAATGGCTGATAGTTTGTGTATGCAAATTGAGAGACAATAAAAGTAGGCTCAATGTAATAAAAATGTTTCTTATCATAAAAATATTTTTTGTTATAGTTGTTCGGATTTATTTTATTGACGAATAACTCGTCAAAGATAGTTTGTTGTTATTGTTTTCTTTTTTTGATAATAGACTATTTATTTCCAGAATTATTCCAATACCTGCTTTTAAGAATAAAAGTGAAAAAGAATAGTATAAATTTGAAAAAGGAGAAAACCGTTGCTGCTCTATATTTGCACTGTCGATACGAATTAGATGTATCGCTTTTTTATTTGTTTAATTAAATTTTCTATTATTATGAAAAAAGAAAAATTACTTTTTAGCGTAGTGGCAATGTTGTTTGCTGTTAGTTCTGTTGCCCAACAAAATGTAACGCCGGCAAAGTGGAAGTTTTCTGAAATGCAGGTGGGTAGTGCCAAAAGTCTTTTTTTGGTAGAGGGAGCCTCCGGAAAAGGAAATCTACAGTACAAGAGTGGTGAGGGCTTCCGTTTGGCGGATGATCTGGATGGAGCTATTGTAATGGCAAGTAGTGGTGCAAACGCTCCGAACAATTATGCTGAGATGTCGGATGACCAAAAGAAAATTTTCTCTGATTTTTATGAAGCCTGCCAGATTATAGATGGCGGTTCATTAGGACATCTTTTTTGTTATCAAGGAAAAGAATCTACAGCATCAGATAGTCGTATCACAAAGGCAATCGGATCTTTTGGAGGAGTTGGAATGCACTTTCTCACAAAAAAAGATGGTATGTCAGCGGGTATTTATCGTGTTACAATAGATATACGCTTAATTTCTAATGCGGGAGTAGATGTAACAAATGTAGAGGGGGCAGGTGGTGTTTCTGTCTATGTTGCTAATTCCTGGTATGATCCAATGAAGTATGCCGGGGCCGATATTCAGTTTGATACAGCCGGAAAAGCCTCTAATATGAAGTTCTATTCTGACTATAATAATGTATGGCAGACCTATCAGTTCGAAGTAAATATGACTAACATAGAAAATCATGAGACTTTTCCGGGTGTATTTAAACTAGGTTTCGGAAAATGGTTCGATAATGCTATTGTTTTAATGAGAGATTTGAAAATAGAAAAAGTAGTTGCTCCTACTTTAGGAGGGGAAGCTAAATTATATGGTAAATATAATGTAGACTGGAATGATACTCCTACAGGTTTTAATTCGCCATACAAGAATAATGAAATAATAGTTTATACGGTAGGTAACTCTATTTCTGTTCTGGATGCAAAATCTACAATTGAAGTTTATACTATAACGGGAACACTTGTAAACACAATAGAACCAATTTCTACATTTACAAGTATTCCGGTTCTGGAAAAGGGAGCTTATATTGTTAAAGTTGGTAAGATAGTAAAGAAGATTGTTTTATAAAGTAAAATTTTCTATCAGGTATTAATGTTAATATGAGGGTGGATAACTTGTCTGCCCTCGCATCTTGATGGATTTAAAATAAAAAGATTGTAAGGTCATATATGGTGATAGTTGTCAAAGAATATAAATAGAATGCTTTTCGTTTAATTTTTTAATATATGTAAATCTGATATTTATGAGGAATATAGTAGTACGAGGACGATATATTATATCGTTTTGCATGTTGTTATTTTCTGTTTCGGCCTTTTCTCAGATTGTAGTGAAAGGAACGGTAACAGATCAAGATAATATGGGTATGCCCGGAGCAAATGTACTTGTAAAGGGAACAACTAACGGGACAATAACTGATATTGATGGGAATTATAGCATTAGTGTACCTTCGGAGAAAGCTATTCTTGTTTATAGTTTCATAGGAATGTCTACAAAGGAAGTGCCTGTAGGAAAACAAAAAGTTATAAATGTAACTTTGAAAGATGATGGCGAAATGCTGGATGAGGTAGTGGTTGTAGGATATGGAGCAATGAAAAAAAGAGACCTGACAGGAGCTGTTTCTTCGTATCGTCCCAGTGAGCAGGAGGCCGGTAAGATTACCTCCATTGACAATATGTTGCAGGGTAAGATAGCTGGTTTGTCTGTTGGGACTGCTGTGGATGCTCCGGGGGCTGCTTCTTCTGTTACAATTCGTGGTGCCAATTCATTACGTGGTGATAATCAGCCTCTGTATGTTATAGATAATATTCCGCAAGCTTCTACAGGGGAGTTTGCTTCTACAGGGTCGGGCGATCGTGATGTTGCCATTGCAACTGATGCTCTTAGTTCTTTAAATCCGTCTGATATCGAGAGCATTGAGGTTTTGAAGGATGCGTCTGCAACCGCAATCTATGGTTCACGTGGTGCCAACGGTGTTATTCTGATCACGACTAAAAAAGGTAAATCCGGAAAAGCGAAGGTTAGTGCATCGGCGAATTTTACAATAGCTACGGCAGCCCGCCTGATGGATATGATGAATTTAAAGGAGTTTGCACAATATCGTTTGATTAAAGGAGGAAACTACACGAAAGACAGTGAGGGGAACTGGAATTTGCAGGTGAAAAATGAAACTACAGGTGAAATGCAGTGGAATGAAGTCTTTCAGTATTATATAAATGGTAATGATGTATATAGAAAAAATGATCCGGAATCGAAAGCCTCTTTATGGGAACGTTTAGATGCTGTTAACTGGCAGAAAGAGATTTATAGTAGTGCATTATCTCAAAATTATTCAATGTCGGTGAATGGTGGCTCGGATAAATTTACATATTTTGTTTCTGCCGGATACAAAGATATTCAGGGTTTAGTAGAAGGAACAGGATTAAAGCAAGGTGATTTCCGTCTGAATCTGAATACAAACTTATCTAAAACCGTGACAATGGCTGTCTCTTTGAATGGATCTGTAAAACAAAACGATATGATGTCCGGAGGTAATGCCACAGGAGGAGCTACAGGATCCATAGCCGATGTTGCTCTGTACAGTGCACCTTATGTCCGTTCAGCAGAGGAACTGGCTAAATTAGATAATGTATATGATCGTGCTACGGTATGGACGTGGATCGATGATTTTGATGATACGACAAAGGAAAAAACATTTCGTGGATCATTAGATTTGAGTTGGAAAATATGCGACTTCTTGACTTATAATCTACGTTCTGGTGGTAATATTGCTTTCCAGAATCGTGATCGCTGGTATGGGGTTACTCTTTATACAGGATCTATGCAGAATGGTTATGTTAATCAGGTGACTTTTAATCGTAGTAACTATTCAGTAGAGAATATTCTTCAATTCAATAAATCAATTAAGAAGATTGTCAATATCAATGCTACTGCCGGTGTGACTTATGATGTTTATGAATCTTTAAACACTATTTTAGTCGGTAACAATTTCAGTGTATATGATCTTCGTTCACAAGGAATTCATCTTGCTGGAAATCAGGAGATCAAACAACCTATACAAAAAAACTATCAACTTCTTTCTTATCTGGCTCGCGTTAATTTATCCTTTCTTGAGGGACGTTATTTGCTGACAGCTTCTGTTCGTGCAGATGGATCCAGTAAATTTAAAGCTAATAGCCGGTGGGCTACATTTCCTGCAGCAACTGTTGCCTGGCGTTTGGAAGAAGAACCTTTCATGAAAGAATTGTCTTGGCTGAATCAATTGAAAGTCCGTTTGGGCTATGGTGAAACTGGCTCTCAGTCCATTGATCCTTATAGTACCTTTTCTTCTTACGCCGGAAAGACGGATGATGGGCGTCCGACTCAGTCAGCTTCCGGGGATGGTACAAAACTTGTAGGCCTATTGGTTGATAAAATGCAGAATGAAGATTTGAGATGGGAACGTACTTCTTCTTACAATTTCGGAATAGATTTTTCCTTCTTGAAAGATCGTTTTGGAGGTACTGTGGACTTGTACTCAAAAACAACCAAAGACTTATTGATTCAAAGAGATCTTCCTGCATCGACAGGCTTTAGTACATTAACTGTAAACCAAGGTAGTTTAAGAAATAAAGGTATCGAAGTTACCTTGCGCGGAGATATTATACGTGCGAAGAATTTTACATGGAATTTGCAAGGAAATATTGCATTTAATCAGGCACGCATTTTAGACTTTGGTTTGCCGGAATCCGCTATCGGTAATCATACACTCAAACATTATCTGGGCGCTTCTTTGGGTGATCAATACAAAGAAGCAAATATTTTCGCAGTTGGATATGCTCCGGGATTGTTTTTTGGCTATAAAACAGATGGAATTATACAGAAGGACGATCCTTATTTAAAAGATGTGATAAAAACTATCGGAAATCTGGTACCCGGCGAATTGAAATTTGTAGATTTGAATGGGGATCATATTATTGATGAAAAAGATCGTACTTTTATTGGGGACCCGAATCCTGATTTTACTTATGGTATTCAGACTTCATTTACTTGGAAAGATCTTTCCCTTTCATTTGCTTTTAATGGAGTATACGGAAATGATATATTGAATGCCAATGCACGTTCCTACAGACTTCCATCATCTACTTCGGGTATGATACAGTCTAAAGCTTTCCATAATATGTGGAGAGATGACAATCCATGGAATGGAGCGTATTATGGAAATGAAATGCCTTCCGCTTTTGCCACTCTTCCGAAAGTCGTTTTTGATAAATATATAGAAGATGGAAGCTTTTTACGCTGTTCGGATATAACCTTGTCCTATAACCTTCCAAAGGCTGTTATTCAAAAGATCGGTTTTAGTAATATCGGATGTTATGTTTCAGTAAAGAATGCTTTTGTTATAACAAGCTATTCGGGGTATGATCCGGAAGTAAATACTTTTGCATTTGACGGAACTCGCCCCGGTATTGATTTGAGTTCATATCCTCATACACGTTCTTTTATCATGGGTCTTAATGTGTCATTCTAATTATTACTTTTATTATGAAAAAAATCAATATAGTTTGTTTGCTGATGTTCTTAGGCTTTTTTAGTTCATGCCTGGATGAAGATCCCGGTTATACTTTAAATTCAAGAGTCGTTTTTGAGGATGAAGATGCAGCACAATTGGTCTTAAATGGTATTTATGGAGCATTAGCGGTCCAGGGAGGATTTGCCCAATGTATATCTGAAATAAATACGGAGGCTTCCGGTTACGGTTGGGTTATGTATGTGGAAGGTAATGACCGTACACAATATGCTATCGGAAAAATTCCCGTTTCTAATGAGTTGAATGGTCTTGCCTGGACAGCCCTTTACAAAGTTATCGGTAACTGTAATATTTTTATAGATAACTGTGAATCCGGAGGTTCATGGAGTACAAAAGCAAATATGATAGCACAGGTTAAATTTATACGTGCTGCCTGTTATTATACATTGTATACCTTTTATGGAGGAGTACCTTTGAGATTGGCGCCATCTACACGTGATAATCTTTCTATGCCTAGAGCCTCAAGGCAGGAGGTACTTGACCAGATTACCAAAGATTTTAAAGAAGCGATTCCTGATTTGAATAAAACCTCGTCTTTGTTAAGTGGCAAACCGACTGCTCCCAATAAATATTCGGCTTATGCTTATCTGGCCAAGTTATATTGGCTACAGGGGTGTAATGCATGGGCTGCCGAACAGGGAGATCCGTGGGCATCAAAAACACTCAAAGAATCATGGCCGGAAATGGGGAACAGCAGAGATTACTTTAAACAGGCGAAGGTGTATGGAGACTCTGTCTTGATATATAGTAACTTTGAGTTGGAGCCCAATTTTAATACCTTGTTTAACGGGCAACGTTTGGCTTTTTCCAAAGAATTTGTGTTTGTGATAGATGCAACAGGAAATACAACAGAAAATGTAGGATACAACTCGTTGAACTGGACCTATTCTCCGCAGAATAGTACCCCGGGTGAATCATGGGGTCGTGTGCAACCTTCCAAGGCTTTTTATGATTGGGCTCATGGTACTTATCAGGATGATCCGAGACTAAAAGCTATGTTGTTGTCAGTATATGATAAATATTCCGGAACATCGAAAACCGGTGAATTTGATGTAGCTTACCCATATGTTACTAAAACAATAACTGATACAATCGGTTGGAAAGATTCGATTATCGTTGAAGGGCTTCCTCCTAAGAAGTTTCCGATAATAAAGAAAGAGAAGAAAATAACCGATTCTATTGATTATAAAAATAGTAGCATGTATGCCGATCCTACTAATCCGGCAATAGCAGAATTACCGAAAGCTGTTGTGAACTCTTACGGAAAGACAAAAGGGGTTCAAGATTATAATTTTAATGACTGGCCTTATTTTGGGAAGTATCTTTCTACTGATGTTTCTGGAAGATATGGCAATAATAATTTATATATTTATCGTTATGCGGATTTCTTATTGCTCATGGCTGAAGTAGAAAATGAACTTGGAAATACCGGACAGGCGATAATATTGGCAAATAAAGTATTACAACGTGCCCGAAATTCGGCTACTCCTTCATCTGTTTATCCAAAGGATATGGACGCAGGGATGAATCAGGATCAGATTCGTAAATATTTGTTTTATGAACGTGTTTTTGAATTAGCGGCAGAGTTTGACGGATTTAATGATACGCGTAGACGAGGTATCGTCTGGCGGAAAGAGTTTTTTGAAAAAAATAATAATCATCCGTTGACAAAAGCATGCTATGAATATGGAGTCGCAAACAACTATACCGGTCAGTGGAGAGAATACATGTTTCCCGATGTTAGCGGAACTGCTGATTGGAATACTTTCCTTATTCGTAATCAGCTTATCCCCATCCCTCAGAAGGAACTGAGTACAAATGACAAAATTACAATAAACGATCAGAACCCTGAATATTAATCTTCTTGTTAAAAAGAGAGTATTAATATCGGTATTCTCTTTTTGACAGGAATCTACCCCCGTTTGTATAATGAGAAAAAAAACACATTCGCTTGTTCTTTTTATTTTGTTACTAATATTATGTAGTTGCGAAAGTACTGTTCATAAGGATTTGCCGGTTATTCCGGAACCGTCAAACGTAATTGCCTTTGATAGTAGTCGTTATTTTACGTTTAGTAGTAAAACCACTTTTGCATCGGAATCTCAGTTCCGGTCAGAGTTAATATCTGATTTTACAAAGCTTTTTGAAAAGCCGGCAGGATTTGTTCCTGAAATCATTAGTGATATGTCTTTAGCAGATGTGGTTTTTGTTGCTGACACAACTTTGGCACCAGAGGCTTATAAGTTGGTGGTTACAGCAGATAAAATAACTGTATCCTCAGTAGATGACCGGGGGCTATTTTATGCTCTTCAGACACTTAGACAGTTACTCCCTCCTGAATTAGAGAGTCAGAATTTTATGGAGAATATCAGATGGAGTATTCCTGTATCACACATAGAAGATAAACCTCGTTTTGCATATAGAGGTTTGATGCTCGACGTGGCACGCTATTTTATTCCTAAAGAAAATGTTTTGAAAATACTTGATGCTGCTTCAATGCTAAAGATTAATAAACTTCATTTGCATTTGGTGGATGATCAGGGATGGCGTATTGAGATAAAAAAATATCCTCGGCTTACAGAAATAGGGGCATGGAGAGTATACCGGCCGGAACCGTTTCCATTACGAAAGAAACCTACAGTTCCGGGAGAACCGACTCCCATAGGAGGATTTTATACTTAGGAGGATATCAAAGAAATGATAAAGTATGCGGCAGAGAGACAGATAGAAATCATTCCTGAGATAGAGATGCCTGCCCATACTAATTCATCATTGGCTGCTTATCCTCAATATACCTGTCCTGTTCATAGCCAATATATAGCTGTATTGCCGGGCATGGGAGGGCGTAACTCGGATGTTATTTATTGTGCTGGAAATGATGATACTTTTCTTTTTTTGGAAAATGTTCTGGATGAGGTTCTTACACTGTTCCCTTCGCAGTATATTCATCTGGGAGGTGATGAGGCTAATAAGAAAGCATGGGAGGTTTGCCCTAAATGCCGTCTGCGTATGAAGAAAGAACACATTGCCGGGGTCGAAGATTTACAAGGGTATTTCATGAACAGGATGGCAAAATATGTACAAAGCAAAGGGCGTACAGTCATAGGCTGGGATGAATGGACAAATAGTAAGATTCCGGAAGGTGCTGTTATTACTGGCTGGCAAGGGTTAGGTATTGCCGGTTATAAGGCAGCTTTGCTGGGACATGATTTTGTGATGTCTCCTTCCAGCATCCTTTATCTTGATTATTATCAGGGTCCACAGTGGTTTGAGCCCAGGGGGTATTTTGGGAATAATACATTGAAGAAAGTGTATGATTACGAACCGGTTCAGGCAGATTGGGATTCTGTACCTGCTTCTCATCTGTTGGGAATGCAGGCTGCTTTATGGACAGAGTTTATGGAAAATCCTCAAATGGTGGAGCATATGATTTTTCCTCGACTGGCTGCTTTGGCCGATATAGCCTGGGCTCCGAAGGGAACAAAAGACTGGCCTCGCTTTTTAAAACGATTGGATATGTTGGCTAAGCGTTGGGAATATATGAATATTAACTATGCTCATTCAATGTATAATCTGGATCATGCGATTGTTCCAGTAAATGGCAAATTGAAAATAGGGTTGTCTTGTATTCGTCCTGATGTAGAGATAAGGTATACATTGAATAACTCGGAACCAGATAAAAATTCCATATTATATACTGATTCTATTGATGTAACGCATGCTACCACAGTAAAAGCAGCTACGTTTGCAGGAGATATTCGTAAAGGAGAAGTATTGATACTGGACATAACGTGGAATAAGGCCACCGGTAAGACCGTTCTCAGTGATAACAAAAAAAGCTATGTGTTAACGAATGGCTTGAAAGGAACGGATAAGTACACGGATGGTGAGTGGTGTGGATGGTACGATCAAGATATCGCTTTTGTGCTGGATTTAGGGAAGGATGAAGAAGTTAATAAAGTTGAGTTAGGACATGTAGTAAATTACGGAATGGGAGTACACTATCCTAAATCAATCAAATTGCTGGCATCGGATGACAATATTAACTTTGTTGAAGTTGCCAGGTTAAGTTATAGTATAGATGAGATTTTCAAAGACGGTTTTTTTACAGATGAACTTGTATTTGGAGATTTATCAATGAAAACAAGATATCTGAAATTTGAAATAGAAAGCCCGGGTGAGTGTCCGCCGTATCATCATAGGGCCGGACAGGGAGTGTGGCTTTACTTTGACGAGATAAAAGTACTTTAACAGGTATGATAGGTTTATAGAAATAATTTTTTTACTTAGAATACAATGAAAACATCATTAATGTCTTTTGCTGCGGTAACGCTATTGTCCAACTATACATGGGCACAACAAAAACCGAATATCGTTTTGTTTCTGGTGGATGATATGGGGTGGCAGGATACTTCTGTCCCATTTGGGAATGACACTACCCAATTGAATCGAATTTATGAAACCCCGAATATGGAGCATTTGGCAAGTATGGGCATGAAGTTTACTCATGCTTATGCCTGTCCGATAAGCTCTCCATCCCGAGTGAGTCTTTTTACCGGTGCAAATGCTACTCAGCATAAAGTTACTAACTGGACTTTGAAGAAAGGAGTTTCAACAGACCGGAAGGATGATAAACTGGATTTCGAACCTTGGAATTATAATGGTTTATGTCCGGTGCCAGGGCTGGAGAGTGCTTTTTATGCAAGATGTCTTCCTCAGGTACTTCGTGAAAACGGATATACGACAATGATGGTTGGAAAGGCTCATTTCGGCTCTTTGGATACTCCTGCTGCCGATCCGTTGACGATTGGTTTTGATTATAACATAGCCGGTCATGCGGCTGGTGCTATGGGAAGTTATTTGGGAGAAGATAATTATGGTAATGTAGATGATTCGGAACACTCCCGAATATGGGGGGTACCGGATTTGGAAAAGTATTATGGATCTGATATTTTTCTGACAGAGGCATTGACACGTGAGGCGTTGGGATTAATGGATAAGGCACTGGCAAAAGACAAACCTTTCTTTATGTATATGAGTCATTATGCAGTACACGCTCCTTTCAAGACCGATAAACGTTTTTATGATAAATATATAAAGAAAGGGCTTCCACACAAAGAAGCACAATATGCTTCATTGGTCGAGGGGATGGATAAGAGCCTGGGTGATATTATGGACTATCTGGATCAGAAAGGTATTGCAAATAATACTATTGTCATTTTTATGTCGGATAACGGAGGGTATACTATCGGAGAGCGTAAGGGCAAGAATTCTCCTTTGAACGAAGGAAAGGGTTCATTGAAAGAAGGTGGTATCAGAGAACCTATGATTGTTTATTGGCCGGGAGTGACTAAAAGCTCTACAGTTAATGAAACTCCGGTGATAATAGAGGATTTTTATCCCACTATATTAGAACTGGCGGGAGTTTCTGGTGATAAGACTCCGCAAAGGATTGATGGCAAAAGTTTTGTTGTTCAACTGAAGGGAAAAGAAGGAAATAGCAAACGGAAATTGTATTTCCACTATCCTAATAATTGGGGTGAAAGAGAGCAGACTATAGGAGCTCCGCAAAGTGCTATTATCAAGGGGGATTGGAAGCTTATCCACTATTATGATTCCGGTAAAAGCTGTCTGTTCAATCTAAAAGACGATATTTCTGAGAAAAAAGATTTAGCAGTGGATATGAGGTATGAAAAGATAGTAAAGAATCTGGAAAAAGATCTGACCAATTATCTTAAACATAACAAAGCTACTATGCCCATTTTGAGATCAACACATCAGTTTGCACCTTATCCGGATGGGAGCTTGAAGAGTAAATGAAGTAGTGTGTGGATGATAGTTGCTTCCCGAAAACATTGAAACAGTTGGAGTGGGAAGCTGAAAATAAAAGCAGGAGAAAACAAAAGTTGTTTTCTCCTGCTTTTATTTATAAAAGATTGATTTATTCTTAATTATTCAGCAGAAAACTTTTTTACTTGTTCTGCTATCAGATCTGCGTCGTCAAAGTAATTGATCTTCATAGATCTGCGAACATCTGCCAGTGTATCGGCCGCAGCGGCTCTTGCCACTTCGCATCCTTGTTTCAACATCTCATAGATGGCAGGAATATCTTTCTCAAACTCTTTCCGGCGGTTACGGATTGGCTCCAATGTCTCCTGCATAATGGCATTTAAGAAGCGTTTTACTTTCACATCTCCCAGTCCACCACGCTGATAGTGGGCTTTCAACTCATTCAAGTTCGGATAATCCGGCAGATAACGCTCGAAATGTTCCGGATGGCAGAATGCATCAAGATATGTGAATACAGTGTTGCCTTCTATCTTACCCGGATCCTGTACACGCAGATGATCGGGATCGGTGAACATGCTCATTACCTTTTTCTGTATTTCGTCAGCATCTTCGGAGAGATAAATACAATTACCCAATGATTTACTCATTTTAGCCTTACCATCGGTACCCGGCAGACGTAGACAAGCAGCATTATCCGGCAACAGGATTTCCGGCTCTACCAAAGTTTCACCATAGATGTAATTAAAGCGGCGTACAATTTCTCTTGCCTGTTCAATCATAGGTTCCTGATCTTCACCTACCGGAACCGTTGTTGCACGGAATGCAGTGATATCAGCAGCCTGACTGATGGGATAAGTAAAGAAACCTACCGGGATACTCGTCTCAAAGTTACGCATTTGGATTTCTGTCTTTACCGTCGGATTGCGTTGCAAACGTGATACAGTCACCAGATCCATGAAATAGAAAGACAATTCACAAAGTTCCGGAATCTGTGACTGAATGAAAATAGTAGCTTTGGCCGGATCGAGTCCGCAAGCCAGATAGTCGAGAGCTACTTCAATAACATTCTGACGTACTTTCTCGGGATTATCAATATTATCCGTCAAAGCCTGTGCATCAGCAATGAAGACAAACATCTTACTGAAGTCGCCGGAGTTTTGGAGGTCTACTCTTCTTTTCAAAGAGCCCACGTAGTGTCCGATGTGAAGTCTACCTGTCGGGCGGTCGCCCGTTAATATGATCTTTTCTTTTCCCATTTTCTTTATACTTTTATATATTAGGTGCAGCTTATTTTTGCTTTGGCAAAGATACGAATAAAAAAGGATAAAATAAAAAGGCGGCTATCGCATCGTTTAGAAAGTCCAACCCAATCGGAGAACCGGTTCTATATAAGTCTTAACCTTTGTTGTAATAGCCTTATCGGTCGTTTCTTCGAGGTAATTGGTTTTATCTGCCACTGCTCTGTAAGTCATTTTGCTCGATTTACGGTTCTCCAGTTTCAGCCCAAGCTCTGTACCTACATAGAGTCCTTTGTATACGTAAAAATCCAGACCGGTGAAAATTGCTGCATTGATTCCCCAGTAAGCTCTGTCATTCACGGCCGGCAACATATTTTCAATATCCAGCTCGTCTGCATTTGAGTCAGGGGTAATGGCTCCATTGGTGATTTCGCCCTTGAATGTGGTTGAGAGTTCATTAGAAACAGTTTCTAACTTAGTGGAGGCAAAATGACGGGTGAATCCAAAAGAACCTCCAACATAGATGTTCACTCTTTTGCTGATATCGAAATGACGTTCGTAACCTGCATCCAGACGGAAGTCTCCCACATTATATTTAAATTCGGTCGAAGTGTAATCTGCCTGTGTTTCACCTTCTTCTTTATTTGTAAAGTTAGAATGGTCCAGATTGAATCCCAGTTTCAGGCGAATAGCGTCTTTGTCTGTTACGAAGTAGCGGAACTTTAGTCCGTCCAGTTTGAACGTTTCTCCGTTCTGATCAAACGGATTAAATTGAACTTCAGTACCAAATGATCCTTTACCTGGTTTGTTTTGAGCAGATAGGTTTGCTGCAATGCATAATGCGGCAAACAGAATAAGTGTAAGTCTTTTCATGTTTTGAATTTATTGATGTTTACGAGGTGCAAATATAGGAAACAAAATGATGTCGAATACTACTTTGTAGGAAATATTCTTTCCCGAATCTTTTGTATTTATAGAAATAAGTCGTTACTTTGCACAAATTTTAAAAATAGCAATGAATCAACAGGAAATAAGAAGTAAGCAATATCTTCGTTCGGATGTTTTCCATCCGGAATCTGTATACTTCTTCTATTTTCTCCAAAAACGATATTTTAGTTCTTTGGTAATGCGTTAGTCCTTTTGTTAGGGTAACGCATTTTTTTTATGTGGTAACTTTAAGAAACAACAACATTATAACAACAAGAGAAATGGAAAAGGAAATGAAGAAAGTCCTGGTTCTGGGTTCAGGAGCACTCAAAATCGGACAAGCCGGAGAGTTTGACTACTCTGGTTCGCAGGCACTGAAGGCCTTGAAAGAAGAAGGTATCAGTTCGGTATTGGTTAATCCGAACATTGCAACCATTCAGACTTCTGAAGGAATTGCTGATAAAGTGTATTTCCTTCCCGTGACAACCTACTTTGTAGAAGAGATTATAAAGAAGGAACGTCCTGATGGAATTCTCCTTGCATTTGGTGGTCAAACGGCGCTGAATTGTGGTGCTGAACTTTACACAAATGGTATTCTCGACAAATATGGCGTGAAAGTATTAGGTACTTCTGTTGAAGCTATCATGTATACAGAAGACCGCGACTTGTTCGTGAAGAAGCTCAATGAAATTGAAATGAAGACTCCTATCAGCCAGGCGGTGGAGAATATGGAAGATGCCATTGCTGCTGCACGTCGCATCGGATATCCGGTAATGGTTCGTTCGGCTTATGCGCTGGGAGGTCTTGGAAGCGGTATTTGTGCCGACGAAGAAGAATTCCTGAAACTGGCTGAAAGCTCATTTGCATTCTCCAAACAAATTCTTGTAGAAGAGTCTCTGAAGGGATGGAAAGAAATTGAGTTTGAGGTAATTCGTGATGCCAACGATCACTGTTTCACAGTGGCAAGTATGGAAAATTTCGACCCGCTGGGTATCCATACAGGTGAGTCTATCGTGGTAGCTCCTACCTGCTCGCTGGATGATAAGGAACTTACATTACTGAAAGAACTTTCTACAAAATGTATTCGTCATTTGGGCATTGTAGGCGAATGTAACATTCAATATGCTTTCAATTCCGAAACGGATGACTATCGTGTCATCGAAGTAAATGCCCGTCTGAGCCGTTCTTCTGCCTTGGCTTCCAAAGCTACCGGTTATCCGTTGGCATTTGTTGCTGCCAAAGTTGCTTTAGGCTATACACTCGATCAGATTGGTGAGATGGGAACTCCGAATTCTGCTTATCTGGCTCCGCAACTTGATTACTATATTTGTAAGATTCCCCGTTGGGACCTTACTAAATTTGCCGGTGTATCCCGTGAGATCGGTTCAAGTATGAAGTCGGTAGGTGAAATTATGTCTATCGGTCGTTCTTTCGAGGAGATCATCCAGAAAGGACTGCGTATGATCGGGCAAGGCATGCACGGATTTGTAGGCAACGATGACGTGACTTTTGATGACCTTGACAAAGAACTGGCTAATCCTACCGACCTGCGCGTATTTGCTATTGCACAGGCTTTGGAACAAGGATATACGATTGACCGTATCCACGATCTGACTAAGATTGATCCGTGGTTCCTTGGCAAATTGAAAAATATTGTTGACTATAAAGTGAAACTTTCTACTTATAGTAAAGTAGAGGATATCCCTGCCGATGTGATGCGCGAAGCGAAGATTCTTGGTTTCTCTGACTTCCAGATAGCTCGTTTCGTATTGAATCCGACCGGCAATATGGAAAAAGAAAATCTGGCAGTTCGTGCACATCGTAAATCGTTGGGTGTTCTTCCGGCTGTAAAACGTATCAACACAATTGCTTCTGAGCATCCGGAACTGACCAATTATCTCTACATGACGTATGCTGTAGAAGGGTATGATGTAAACTATTATAAGAATGAGAAATCAGTAGTCGTTCTCGGTTCGGGTGCATACCGTATCGGTAGCTCGGTAGAGTTTGACTGGTGTTCGGTAAATGCTGTGCAGACAGCTCGTAAGTTAGGTTACAAATCTATCATGATCAACTATAACCCCGAAACGGTATCTACTGACTATGATATGTGCGACCGCCTGTACTTCGACGAGCTTTCCTTTGAGCGTGTACTCGATGTGATCGATCTCGAACAGCCTCGTGGTGTCATTGTTTCCGTGGGCGGACAGATTCCGAACAACTTAGCAATGAAACTTTATCGTCAGTCGGTTCCTGTCTTGGGTACTTCTCCGGTTTCTATTGACCGTGCCGAGAACCGTAATAAATTCTCTGCTATGCTCGATCAGCTGGGCATTGACCAACCGGCATGGATGGAACTTACCAGTCTTGAAGAAGTGAAAGGCTTCGTTGAAAAGGTAGGTTATCCGGTGTTGGTTCGTCCGTCTTACGTACTTTCGGGTGCAGCAATGAATGTTTGCTATGACGATGAAGAGTTGGAGAACTTCCTGAAGATGGCTGCTGAGGTTTCAAAAGAATATCCGGTAGTTGTTTCTCAGTTCCTCGAAAACACGAAAGAGATAGAATTTGATGCAGTAGCTCAGAATGGTGAAGTGGTGGAATATGCCATCTCTGAACATGTTGAGTTTGCCGGTGTTCACTCCGGTGATGCTACATTGGTATTCCCTGCACAAAAGATCTACTTTGCAACAGCTCGCCGCATTAAGAAAATCAGCCGCCAGATTGCAAAAGAACTTAATATTTCCGGTCCGTTCAACATCCAGTTCCTGGCTCGCAACAACGAGGTGAAAGTAATTGAATGTAACCTGCGTGCCTCACGTAGTTTCCCATTCGTGTCTAAAGTACTGAAACGTAACTTTATCGAAACAGCTACCCGTATCATGCTTGACGCTCCGTACAGCCGTCCGGACAAGTCTGCCTTTGATATCGACTGGATTGGTGTGAAGGCTTCTCAGTTCTCATTCTCTCGTCTGCATAAGGCCGACCCTGTTTTGGGTGTAGATATGTCTTCTACCGGTGAGGTGGGTTGTATCGGTGATGACTTCTCCGAAGCCTTGCTGAATGCGATGATTTCTACCGGATTTAAGATACCTTCAAAAGAGAAAGGTGTTATGTTCTCTTCCGGTGCCATGAAATCAAAAGTTGATTTGCTGGATGCCAGCCGTGCTCTGTTTGCGCAGGGATATAAGATTTATGCTACTGCCGGAACGGCTGCTTTCCTCAATGCACACGGTGTAGATACCACTCCGGTGTACTGGCCCGATGAAAAGCCGGGAGCAGAAAACAACGTGATGAAGATGATTGCTGACCATAAGTTTGACTTGATTGTCAATATCCCGAAGAATCATAGCAAACGTGAGTTGACGAATGGATATCGTATCCGTCGCGGTGCTATTGATCACAACATTCCGTTGATCACCAATGCCCGTTTGGCAAGTGCATTTATTGAAGCATTCTGCGAGTTGAAACTGGAAGATATCCAGATAAAGAGCTGGCAGGAATATAAATAAGCTTCTCTTACTATAAAGAGTTCAGGGTGGTAATGCGTGGCATTATCACCCTGTTTTTTTTCTTATGCGGAGGTGTGTTGGGCGATCGAAGGGAAGGTGACTTACTAAAGTCGTAGTCGAACTCACAGAGAGTCGTAATGGAACGTTGTTTTACATGTACATGTATTACTGCTTTACATGTACATCTAACGCTGCTTTACATGTACATGTTTAACAGCTTTACATGTACATGTAAAACAACGCTCCTCACCGGGAAAGATAGAGTTCCTTTACTTGGTAGAGATCGTTCGGGCTCAGTAGATTTTTAGTGGGGATAATTTTTTATACTCGTGCCATATAGCGTAC
>ERZ1108168.101-NODE-101-length-85152-cov-6.296979_pt1 | contig 85152 bp, 79 predicted proteins | sample MGYA00403704_ERZ1108168 | MGnify/ENA primary metagenome ERZ1108168 (study PRJEB35170, sample SAMEA104062421) | human gut metagenome | biome: human gut; feature: human-associated habitat; material: faeces | place: Denmark | collected 2012-06-12 ...
CTGCTTTGGGAGCAGGGGGTCGTGGGTTCGAATCCCGCTACCCCGACGAAAAAGAGGCAATTACATGATTTATGTAGTTGCCTCTTTTTTTACATTTTCAGGTAATATTCTTTGGTTAGTTCAACGTATTCCTTACTGTATTGATGGCGGGTTAGTTCTATTAATAGTTCTTTTGTCTGGTATTCCTGCTTTTTGAATACAAAAGTTATCAAGGTTCTTTTAGGGGGTAATCCGGGTTTGGTGATAACATTCAGTTGCCTGCATGGATATAAAGAGTGGTTGGAGGCAACTTCTTTTATACTGTCCGAAACATCTGTAGGCACGACGACAGTAAATTCTCCATCTTTTGAAAGAAGTTGTGATACTCCGCTAAACAAATCCTCATAAGTTAACTCATTATTGTGCCGGGCAGCATTTCTTTGCTGATCAGGGCATTTTAAAGAGTCTACGAAATATGGCGGGTTAGAGACTATGACATCAAAACGTGTAGTAGAAGTATACTGTTTAAAATCTACCTGTAACACTTCTATCCTATCTTGCCAGGGAGAGCGTACCACGTTTTCTGTAGCCTGTTTGGCAGCGGCACAGTCTATTTCGAGGGCAACAATAAAAGCGTTGCTACGCTGGGCAAGCATTAAAGCTACTAATCCGGTTCCTGTTCCAATGTCGAGTATTCTTTGGGCGTTCTTAACACTGGACCATGCACCGAGTAGTACTCCGTCTGTTCCTACTTTCATAGCACATTTGTCGTGCCATACGGTGAACTGTTTGAATTGGAAATATGGATTTGGCATTTTGCTAATATCTTATGGAAATTGCCAAAAATAAATAATTATTATGAGATAACGTTCGGTAAACGGTATAATTTGGCATTGTTTTTGTGTTTTTATCGTACGTGGGCTTTATTATTAATGAATAATCGATTAACTTTGCAAACAATTTATGCCCATATAATGACATAAACTAATTTAAACGAAATGATGAGAGAAAAATACTTTATGGAAGATTCAGATGATAATGCATTCTCACTGATCGCCGATTTTGAAGGAAATGAAGAGCAAATGTTCGATGTGAAAATCAAATCAGGTGATACTCTTCCGGTACTTCCCCTTCGTAATATGGTGTTGTTTCCGGGGGTATTTATGCCGGTTTCAGTGGGTAGGAAGTCATCCTTGAGATTAATACGTGAGGCTGAAAAGAAAAATATGAATATAGCGGTTGTTTGTCAGAAAGTAGCTCAGACAGATGAACCTCAATTTGAAGATCTGCACACAATTGGAACCATTGGGAAAATTGTGCGTATTCTGGAAATGCCTGATCAAACGACAACTGTTATTTTACAGGGATTGAAACGTTTGGAATTGACGGGTATTACAGAAACCCATCCTTATCTGAAGGGCAGCATCGAAGTGAAAGATGAAATAATGCCTGACAAAAATGATAAGGAATTTCAAGCTTTGGTTGAAACTTGCAAAGACCTGACAATACGCTATATTAAATCTTCGGATTCTTTGCATCAGGATTCTGCATTTGCTATCAAAAACATTAGTAACCATATGTTTCTGGTAGATTTTATCTGCACTAATTTACCTTTAAAAAAGGACGAGAAGATAGAATTACTCCGTTACGATTCATTGAGAGAGCGTACTTATCGTCTGTTGGAGATATTGAACCGGGAGGTCCAGCTTGCTGAAATTAAAGCGTCTATTCAGATGCGTGCCCGTGAAGATATAGACCAGCAGCAGCGTGAATATTTCTTGCAGCAGCAAATTAAAACAATTCAGGATGAATTGGGTGGCAGTGGACAGGAGCAGGAAATAGAAGAAATGCGCAATAAAGCGTATAAAATGAAATGGAGCGAAGAAGTACGTACCCTCTTCTTGAAAGAGTTGGCCAAATTGGAACGTACGCATCCGCAATCTCCTGATTTTAGTGTACAGTTGAACTATCTGCAAACGATGCTTAGTTTGCCGTGGAATGTATATACAACGGATAATTTGAATCTGAAGAATGCAGAGAAAACACTGAATAAAGATCATTATGGTCTGGAAAAGGTGAAAGAGCGTATTCTTGAACATTTGGCTGTTCTGAAACTGAAAGGTGATATGAAATCACCGATTATCTGTCTGTATGGACCTCCGGGGGTTGGTAAGACTTCTTTGGGGAAATCTATCGCTGCTGCTCTGAAACGGAAGTATATTCGTATGTCTTTAGGAGGCGTACATGATGAAGCCGAGATTCGCGGACATCGTAAAACCTATATCGGTGCTATGCCGGGACGAATTATAAAGAGTTTGATAAAGGCAGGTTCTTCCAATCCGGTATTTATTTTAGATGAGATTGATAAAGTAAGTGCAGATCGTCAGGGAGACCCTTCATCTGCTTTACTGGAAGTGCTTGACCCGGAACAGAATACAACGTTTCATGACAACTTCCTTGATGTGGATTATGACTTGTCTAAAGTGATGTTTATTGCTACTGCCAATAATCTGAACACGATACCTGGACCATTGCTTGACCGTATGGAACTGATTGAGGTTAGTGGCTACATCACGGAAGAAAAGGTTGAGATTGCCCGTAAGCATCTGGTTCCAAAAGAGTTGGAAGCAAACGGAATGAAAAAGACTGATATTAAGATCCCAAAAGATACATTGGAGGCTATTATAGAGTCTTATACTCGTGAAAGTGGGGTGCGTGAGTTGGAGAAGAAGATCGGTAAGATACTTCGTAAATCGGCCCGCCAGTATGCTACAGATGGTTATTTTTTAAAGACTGAGATTAAGCCTGCCGATTTATATGATTTTCTGGGAGCACCTGAATATACCCGTGACAAATATCAGGGTAATGACTACGCAGGTGTTGTGACAGGATTGGCATGGACTGCTGTTGGAGGTGAAATCTTATTTGTTGAAACAAGTTTGAGCCGCGGTAAAGGTGGACGCTTGACTTTAACGGGCAATTTGGGGGATGTAATGAAAGAGTCTGCTATGCTGGCACTTGAATATATTAAAGCGCATGCTTCATTGCTGAATCTGGACGAAGAGATATTTGATAATTGGAATATTCATATTCATGTTCCGGAAGGTGCTATCCCTAAAGATGGTCCGTCAGCAGGTATTACTATGGCTACTTCATTGGCTTCTGCGTTGACACAACGTAAAGTGAGAGCAAATCTGGCAATGACCGGTGAAATAACTCTTCGCGGTAAAGTGCTTCCGGTGGGCGGTATTAAGGAAAAAATTCTTGCAGCTAAACGTGCAGGGATTAAAGAGATTATAATGAGTGCCGAGAACAAAAAGAACATAGATGAGATTCAGGAGATTTATCTTAAAGGACTGACATTCCACTATGTAACTGATGTGAAAGAAGTATTTGCAATTGCATTGACTAACGAGAAGGTGGCTGATGCCATTGATTTATCTGTAAAGAAAGCCAGCCAGGAATGACATTTGAATTACAATATACAGACGCAAAAAGTAATGCCCGTGCAGGTCTGATTACAACAGACCACGGGCAGATACAAACTCCTATATTTATGCCAGTGGGTACACTTGGCACAGTGAAAGGTGTACACCTGACAGAATTGAAAGAGGATATTGAGGCTCAGATCATATTGGGTAACACGTATCATCTTTATTTGCGTCCGGGATTGGAGGTCATTGAAAAAGCCGGTGGATTACATAAATTCAACGGTTTTGATCGTCCGATGTTGACTGATAGTGGTGGGTTTCAGGTCTTTTCGTTGGCAGGTATCCGTAAACTGTGTGAAGAAGGCGCTGAGTTTCGTTCACATATTGATGGAAGTAAACATGTTTTTACTCCTGAGAAAGTGATGGATATTGAACGTACTATCGGTGCGGATATTATGATGGCATTTGATGAATGTCCTCCGGGAGATTCTGACTATGCATATGCCAAAAAGTCATTAGGACTGACACACCGTTGGCTTGACAGGTGTATTCAGCGTTTTAATGAAACGGAACCTAAATATGGCTATAATCAATCTCTTTTCCCTATAGTCCAAGGGTGTGTATACACAGACCTACGTAAACAATCAGCAGAGTTTGTTGCCTCTAAAGGAGCGGATGGAAATGCCATTGGAGGACTTGCCGTGGGTGAGCCTGTGGATAAAATGTATGAGATGATTGAAGTTGTAAACGACATTTTGCCGAAAGACAAACCCCGTTACCTGATGGGAGTCGGTACGCCGGTGAATATTCTGGAGGGTATTGAACGTGGAGTTGACATGTTTGACTGTGTAATGCCTACTCGAAACGGTCGGAATGGAATGTTATTTACCAAGGATGGTATTATAAACATGCGTAATAAAAAATGGGAAATGGACTTCTCTCCTATTGAAGCTGATGGCGCTTCTTGCGTAGATACTTTATACAGTAAAGCTTATCTGCGTCATCTGTTTCATGCGCAAGAGTTATTGGCTATGCAGATTGCTTCTATCCATAATCTGGCATTCTATCTCTGGTTGGTAGGTGAGGCACGTAAACACATTATTGCCGGGGATTTCTCTACATGGAAGCCGATGATGGTAAAAAGAGTGTCAACAAGACTATAATTAAATGAAAAGCAATCGTTTTATCAAACTGCTGGACTGGTATATCATCAAGAAATTCTTGGGGACATACGTATTTGCTATTGCGTTGATTATCTCTATCGCTGTAGTGTTTGACTTCAATGAGAAGATGGATAAGTTTATGGAGCGTGAAGCGCCCTGGACTGCAATCGTCTTTGATTATTATATGAACTTCATTCCCTACTTTGCGAATTTATTCAGTCCGTTGTTTGTATTTATTGCCGTAATTTTCTTCACTTCAAAGCTGGCAGAGAATTCAGAGATTATTGCTATGTTCTCCACCGGAATGAGTTTTAAGCGTCTGATGCGTCCTTATATGATATCGGCAGCCGTTATTGCAGTAGCTACTTTTATGTTGGGATCCTATGTAATACCTAAAGGAAGTGTAACGCGTTTGAACTTTGAGGATAGGTATGTAAAGCCCAAAAAGAAAGGTAGTGCACGTAATGTGCAACTTGAGGTGGCTGACGGCGTAATAGCTTACATTGATAATTATCAGGATTATAATAAGACCGGAAATCGTTTTTCGCTGGATAAATTTGTTGATAAGAAACTGATTTCTCACCTGACAGCACGTCGTATTGTATATGATACAACTACTGTAAACAAATGGACTATTCATGATTATATGATACGTGAACTGGATGGCTTGAAAGAAAATATCATAAAGGGGGATAGAATGGACTCTATTATAAATATGGATCCATCTGATTTTCTGATTATGAAGAATCAGCAGGAAATGCTTACCAGCCCTCAGTTGAGTGAATACATTGATAAGCAACGGAGGCGTGGATTTGCCAATATCAAAGAGTTTGAAATTGAATATCATAAGCGTATTGCCATGTCTTTTGCGTCGTTCATTCTAACTGTGATAGGTTTATCCCTGTCATCAAGAAAAACCAAGGGAGGAATGGGACTGCATTTGGGAATCGGGCTTGCACTAAGTTTCTCGTATATCCTTTTCCAGACAATTACTTCGACTTTTGCTGTTAATGGAAATGTTCCTCCTGTAGTTGCGGTATGGATACCGAATGTATTGTATGCATTCATAGCATTCTACTTATATAAAAAGGCTCCTAAATAATGCTTATTTTCTGTAATGGCAGATGATTGAAAGAGTAATCTGAATCTTTAAAGAAAAAGTCCCGTCAACTTTTAAGTAGACGGGACTCTTTTTGTTGTATTCATTTCCTCTTTTGTCTATTCCTGAACATCTTTATTTATTCAGGAAATTCCCCTCTCTCCTTACACTTTTTATTGAAGTCAGAATATTATTTTATCCGATTTCTTTTATGTGAGCAGAGAGTTCTGCAGCAGAGATGTTTTTGGCTATAATAACACCATTTCCATCTAATAAATAGTTAGTGAAACCCCGGTTCAAACGGTATCTTTTAAATAAACCGGAATCTTCGCCTTTAGTTTCCACGAAACAAGTGGGCGTAACTATTTGATCCTTACGAATAGTTTCTTCAAATACCGAACGATATTCGTCAAATGACACAGAAACCATTTCCACATTGGGCATATCAGACCGAAGTACATTGTTCAAACTTACGTTTTGCATCCGGGACTGTGCATCATAACTTGCCCAAAAACTTAGCAACACATACCGACCTTTTAAGTCAGCCAATTTAAGAGGGCGTTGCTCCCCTGACGTAGATTCGATTCGAAAATCAGGGGCTACGTCACCCACACTTAAGCCTCCGGTAGGTTTGTCTTTTTCAACGAAGGCTGTCAAGGAACAAATTAGTAATACAACAAAAATCCATTTTACATGTCTCATGTAATTCGGTTTTGGTTAATACTATTCGGGACTGTCCTTAAACAGTGGCTTCTCCCCGAAACATCGTCTTTCCAGGCATTAAACGGAGAGGAATCCGTTGATTGTCAATGCCTTTAATTCAGAAACCGGGCGCAAAGGTAAGTATTTATTAAATTAACTTCCAAATAAACAAGCAAATTTCTTACTTTTTGACCATAATTTTTTATGTTCTTTAGCATAGGTACCGACTTTTTTCTCTATTTTTGCAGGATTAAAAGATTTTTTTTATGCAACTCTCAAATACTGAACTCATTCTCATCCGAATAACAGGTGAAGACCGTCCTGGATTGACGGCTTCTGTGACAGAAATATTAGCAAAATATGATGCTACAATTCTAGATATCGGCCAGGCGGATATTCATAATACGCTTTCATTAGGTATCCTTTGTATGACAGAGGAACAGAATTCTGGGTTTATTATGAAAGAGTTATTATTCAAAGCTTCGTCTTTGGGGGTAACAATTCGTTTTTATCCTATATCTACGGAGGAATATGAAAGTTGGGTAAAGATGCAGGGAAAGAACCGTTATATACTTACGTTGTTAGGACGTAAACTTTCTGCTCGTCAGATTGCTGCAACTACTCGTATTCTTGCTGAACAAGGGATGAATATTGATGCTATCAAACGTCTTACAGGGCGTATTCCCCTGAATGAGTGTGAAGCACGTACACGGGCTTGTATTGAGTTCTCTGTTCGTGGTACCCCGAAGGATCGTATTGTTATGCAGGAACAGTTAATGAAACTGGCCAGTGAACTCGAAATGGATTTCTCTTTCCAGCTTGACAATATGTATCGACGTATGCGTCGTTTGATATGTTTTGATATGGATTCTACTTTGATAGAGACAGAGGTTATTGATGAACTGGCAATGCGCGCTGGTGTGGGAGATCAGGTGAAACAGATTACTGAGCGTGCTATGCGTGGAGAAATTGATTTTGTAGAAAGTTTCCGTGAGCGTGTAGCATTACTTAAAGGGTTGGATGAGTCGGTGATGCAGGAAATAGCAGAGAACTTGCCTATTACGGAAGGAGTAGATCGGTTGATGTATGTCCTGAAGAAGTATGGTTATAAAATTGCTATTCTAAGTGGAGGTTTTACTTATTTTGGAAAATATCTACAACAAAAATATGGCATTGACTATGTGTATGCCAATGAACTTGAGATTATAGATGGTAAGTTGACCGGACGTTATTTGGGTGATGTGGTTGATGGAAAACGGAAAGCGGAACTCCTCCGTCTGATTGCACAGGTTGAAAAAGTAGATATTGCCCAAACAATTGCAGTAGGTGATGGAGCCAATGATCTTCCGATGTTAGGTATTGCCGGATTAGGTATTGCATTTCATGCTAAACCTAAGGTAGTAGCCAATGCTAAGCAGTCTATTAATACAATTGGCCTGGATGGGGTACTTTATTTTCTTGGTTTCAAAGATTCATATTTGAACATGTAAATCTGCCTGTGATTAATTGGTGATATTATTAATTTGTATAATAAGCATAAAATGAAGTTTTCTGAACTAAAACTAAACGATCGTGTACTTGAAGCACTCGACGCAATGCGGTTTGATGAGTGCACACCGATACAAGAACAGGCAATCCCTGTTATTCTTGAGGGAAGAGATTTAATTGCGGTCGCTCAGACAGGTACAGGTAAGACGGCTGCCTTCTTACTCCCTGTATTAAATAAGCTATCTGAGGGAGAGCATCCGGAGGACGCTATTAACTGCGTTGTCATGTCCCCTACCCGGGAACTGGCACAACAGATAGATCAGCAAATGGAAGGATTCTCCTATTTTATGCCAGTGTCCAGTGTTGCTGTATATGGTGGAAACGATGGAGTGCTTTTTGAACAACAGAAGAAGGGGTTGACTCTTGGGGCAGATGTGGTAATTGCTACTCCGGGCCGCTTGATTGCTCATCTGAGTTTAGGATATGTGGATTTATCAAAGGTATCCTATTTCATACTGGATGAAGCTGACCGCATGCTCGATATGGGCTTTTATGAGGATATTATGCAAATTGTAAAGTATCTGCCTAAAGAGCGTCAGACAATTATGTTTTCGGCAACAATGCCTGCCAAAATTCAACAGTTGGCTAAAACAATTCTGAATAATCCGGCAGAAGTGAAGTTGGCTGTATCCAAACCAGCCGAAAAGATTGTTCAGGCAGCATATGTATGTTATGAAAACCAAAAATTAGGTATTGTCCGTAGTCTTTTCGAAGAAGAAGTGCCCGAGCGTGTTATTATCTTTGCATCCTCTAAAATTAAAGTGAAAGAAGTTGCGAAAGCTCTGAAGATGATGAAGTTGAATGTTGGAGAGATGCATTCGGATCTGGAACAGGCACAGCGGGAATTCATTATGCATGAGTTTAAGTCTGGTAGAATTAATATCCTTGTAGCGACTGATATTGTATCAAGAGGAATTGATATCGATGATATTCGTTTAGTGATCAATTTTGACGTTCCTCATGATAGTGAAGATTATGTGCACCGTATCGGACGTACTGCACGTGCTAATAATGATGGTGTAGCTCTTACATTCGTAAATGAAAAAGAACAGACCAACTTTAAGAATATAGAAAATTTCCTGGAAAAGGATATTTATAAAATACCTGTACCTGCAGAATTGGGTGAAGCCCCGGCTTATAATCCACGAAGCAATGGCAGTGGCGGTAGATCTCGAAACTTTCGTAAGGGAGGTGGACGGAAATCCGGAGATCGTTCAAGAGGAAGAAAACAATAAATATATAAAAGAGAATGGAGAATATCAATGCTGTAAATTATTGATATTCTCCATTTCTTCTTTTTTCTATTTGATTATTTGTTCGCAGAAATAATGAGCTTTTTATCAAAAGAAATTAATAAATTCACAATATTACATACAGCACTTTCCGGAATACAGACCATAGCCTGATAATGAAATCCTTTATGATCAACACCTTTAAAATCCATATCGGATAATATTGATTGTTGCAGGAAATCTGTTGAGATTACTTTCTCGAACATTTGCTTTGTTATATCACTGGCATACAAACATTTCTTTCCCTCATATAGACATATATGCATAATATTGTCATAATATATATTATCCATACTGATACCGTCTTCTGAATAGGTGGTTTTTACTACTCTGATTTTAGAGGGGTTGATATATACATATGCTCTATAACGAATTCCATCAAATGTTACTACACTGTCTTTTTTAGTGACTTCTGTATAAGTTGGAATAACCTCAACCGGCTTTCCGGAGAAGGCTAATGAATCATTGGGATCTTCTGATTTGTGGAGCTTTACAATATTATCTGCTAAGGAATGGAATGAAAAGGTATACTCTGTTTGCTTATCAATCTGATAACGTGTCTGTTCATTTCCATAGGTATAAAGAGTGTCCTTTATTACTTTAAAGTATATGGGGGCACTTTGTGAATCTGCATAATAAATAGTATCACCTTTGATTTGCATTAAAGGAACATCACTTTCATCATCAAGCCAGATTCCTTGTAATAGTTGCTTGGCTTTGATGTCTTCATTTTGTTCCGAAGAGTTTTGTCTTTGGGTGTTATTACACGCCATAAGCAAGACCGTCAACAACGATATCGCTATGTATTTAATCATTTATTTAGTTTTGTGCAAAAATACACAATTATCTTCTTATTTCCCAATACAATGGTATATGAATCCTAGTTCTTCCATTTCTTTTTTCTCATAGATGTTACGACCATCTAAAACAATTTGTTGTGCCATTGTTTTTTTGATTACTGCCCATGAAGGTAACCGAAACTCTTTCCATTCGGTAACTAACATCAGGACATCTGCATCAAGTACAGCATCATACATATCACGTGCATAATATATAGTGTCCCCTATCCTTCTTTTACATTCTTCCATGGCAGCGGGATCATATGCCCTGATATTACATCCGGCCTGCTGCAACTTATCTATAAGTACCAGTACTGGAGCTTCACGCATGTCATCTGTTTCCGGTTTGAAAGCAAGTCCCCAGATAGCAATTGTTTTATTTTGCAAATCATTGCCAAATAGTTTCTGAAGTTTATCAAATAAAGCACTTTTCTGTATTTCATTCACTTCCTCTACAGCACGGAGCACACGCATATCATATCCATTTTGCTCTGCAGTCTTTATCAACGCTTTCACATCTTTCGGGAAACAAGATCCTCCATATCCTATTCCCGGATAAAGGAATTTACGTCCGATACGAGTATCTGAACCAATACCGCTGCGTACCATATTTACATCGGCTCCTACAAGTTCACAAAGATTTGCTATATCGTTCATGAAGCTGATACGGGTAGCGAGCATTGAATTTGCTGCGTATTTAGTCATTTCTGCAGAAGGAATATCCATAAAGATCACCCGGAAGTTATTTAATAAGAACGGTTTATAGAGTTTACTCATGAGTTTCTTTGCACGTTCCGACTCTACTCCCACTACCACACGATCCGGACTCATAAAGTCACTGATGGCATTTCCTTCTTTTAGGAATTCAGGGTTTGAAGCAACGTCAAATTCTATTTTGACTCCTCTTTTATCCAGTTCTTCTTGAATGGTATTACGGACTTTCTGAGCTGTCCCTACCGGTACAGTACTTTTGGTAACTACCAGTTTATATTTATTCATATTACGCCCGATTGTATGGGCTACGGCAAGGACGTAACTGAGATCAGCACTACCGTCTTCATCGGGAGGTGTACCTACTGCACTAAAAATCACTTCTACATCATTTAAGCAACTTTCCAATGATGTTGTAAATCGCAATCGTTTTGACTTTGTATTCCGGAGTACCATTTCTTCCAACCCCGGTTCATAAATAGGAATGATACCTTTTTTTAATGTTTCTATTTTTTCACTGTTAGTATCAACACAAGTTACATCTACACCTATTTCAGCAAAACAAGTTCCTGTAACCAAACCTACATATCCGGTCCCTACAATTGCAATTTTCATATTTTGATGTTTTGTTTGAATGGATTATACGAAATATTCAGCTTCTTGAAAAGTTTTAGCTTGTTTGTCCTTCTCAGACATAATAACTTGAGACTCAGCTATAGGCCAATCAATAGCCAATGACGTGTCACAATATAATAAAGATGCTTCTGCTTGTGGAGTATATACATTATCCACTTTGTAAGTAAAAATAGCTTCTTCACTTAATACCAAAAAACCATGAGCAAATCCACGTGGAATAAAAAACTGGCGTTTATTTTCTTCGGTTAGTAAAACACTGACATGCTTCCCAAATGTAGGTGATGATTTTCGTAGATCTACTGCTACATCAAGTACTTCTCCTTTTATGACACGTACCAGTTTTGCCTGGCTATATTCCCCTTTTTGATAATGTAAACCACGCAATACACCGAATGATGATTTAGATTCATTATCCTGTATGAAGTTTACTGGCCCAATGTATTTTTCAAACTCTTCTTTTTTAAAAGCTTCCATAAAATATCCTCTACTATCAGAAAATACTTTAGATTCTATTAACCATACGCCATCAATTTCTGTCTGTATGTAATTCATTATCAAAAACTTTTGTGAATCTTTAATTGAAAACCCAAATTATCACCATAGATATCTCCAATATCAAAAGCTGCGGAGCCGATAAAGCTCCAACCTTGCCATTTATTGGGAACATATTTAAACTCTGCAAAGGTAGAAAAATTTTCTAAAATTTCAGGGATTGGTTTAAATGGAGTACCCCAAGTACGATTGAAGGAAAGCTTTGCACGGTAGGTCCATTCTTTGGTGATGTCACCACTCCAACCAAGATGAATAGCTTTTACACGATTATATAAAAATGCTAAATCTCCATTTTTATTATATATAGGTGAGGTTATCAATGGATTTGCCATAGCCATTCCCCAGTGAACCCAACCCGGATAATTGTCATGATTATAATAATTATCAGATCCTCCTGTTTTCTTTACTATAGAAAAATCAATTCCATGTAACGGACCACTTTGATTAGTCGTTTGATAATATTCTAATACTAATCCATTTATATATGCAGTTTCAGTTGATTTATACTCTATTCCCCATAAACCGTCCATTCCATTTTGTTTACCCATTCCTGAGAAATCGTCATAAAAGTTCTCTAGATATGCACTAAGTGAAAAGTTTTTATGTCGATAAGTTAATTTAAAATGTTCGCTTCCTAAATAATTACCCTCATAATATTTCCCTTCACCTGCATTTTGAGGAATAAGTGCATAAAGGTAATCTTTAGGAGAGTTACCAAGATTAGTTTCAATAGAATTAAGTATACGATAACCCCCGAATTGATCATCTATACTCATTCCAAGATCAAATGACCACTTCCCTAAGGGTTTTCCAAAACGAAAGAAAAAACTTTTATGGTGGTATTTTATTTTTTTTGTATACAAATATTCCTCTGACACATGTTTCTTTTGATATTTACTATCTGTAAACCATCCATAAGAAAATTCAGCTTTTACTTGTATTTTAGGAGTTATATGTACATAATCTAATATCCCAAAGGTTATTTGCGGAATTGGACGTGCATTCCCAGACCATGTCAATCCTCCACTACTTAATTGTTGATTTAATAGAGGAGAGTTAAGTTCCCGACTTCCTGCCCAAAGACCGATCCATTTATAACGGACATCAGCATAAGCTTGTTGTACAACAAAAGTTGAAGTAAAACCTGTAGCAATAGCCATATCTACTCCAGCCTCTAATATCCAAGTATGTATCGTATCCTTATAAAATACTCCTCCTCTTACATAAGTATTATTTTTTATAGAGGAAAAACCATGTTGATTACTTACTTGCCATAACGGTGTGTTATCTCCTGTATGTATATTAGCACCATATTCAGCAAATGTATTTAAATTTTGTGCATAAGAAAAAGGAGTTGCAAAAAGCAAAGATAGAAAAGTAAATCTATAAAGAATCGATTTAATGAACATACTGATTACTTTTTTATCATTACTCCGATTGTGCGAAACATAATTTTAATATCTAAACTCAATGACCAATGTTGAATATACCATAAATCATAATTTACACGCATTTGTACTCTTTCTATATCTCTTTCACCACGTAGTCCATTTACTTGTGCCCATCCGGTTATGCCTGGCTTTACTGCATAACGTAAGTGATATGTATTAATTTTACTCATGTATTCCTCATCATGTACTAGCATATGAGGTCTAGGACCAATAATTGACATTTCTCCTTTTAATACATTCCAAAATTGAGGAAGTTCATCTACACTAGTTATGCGTAGAAAATTTCCTAATGAATATTTATTCATTTTTGGGTCTATAAATTCATCAGAACGATTTTTAGCATCCATCGTTCTGAATTTATAGCAAATAAAAACTTTACCATTTCTTCCTGTTCTTTTTTGCTTAAAAAAAATCGGACCTGGCATATATAATTTTATGCAACAAGCAATAATTAAATAGGTCCATGGAAATATAAATACCAAGACTATTAAAGCTGCTACAATATCAAATGTGCGTTTTATCATTTTATTATAACTCCGAATTAATGGAGTATTATGTAATTGAACCTGTGTATCCATTTGTAGATATAACGTATTCATTGGAAGAATATTGTTTTTCTATGCTAAAGAATTATAGACTTCCTCAGTTTGTCGACAGATACTACTCCACTTATATTTAGAAAGATCATATGAATGCGTTGTATAATTATTATTTTTTATTTTGTTCATAAGCTTTTTACTTAATTCATTAACATCCCCCATTGGATAAAAAAAATGTTCGGGCAAATTCAATAAACGTGTAGCTGGAATGTCGCTCAAAATAAGATCACATCCCGCCTGCATGGCTTCTAACACAACCAATGGGAATCCTTCATTATGTGATGACAAGACAAATAATAATGCATGACTATAAAGTTCTCTAAGTTTTTCGCTAGAAAGTACTCCTGTATATATAATTGGCAAATGAGCACTTTTTTCTTTTAACTTTCTCCAATATTCTCCCTCATGTTCTACTCCGCCAGCTATTACCAATTTATAATCTTTATCTATGATTAGATTATTGAAGGCATTCACTAAATCATCAAATCCTTTTTCGGGGGTTATTCTACCTACTGCTAATATATATTTACCTGTGATTAACCCTATTGAAGTTATATATTCAGTACTTTCTATCTTTTTAAAATATTTTGTCCCATTAGGTATGTATACCGATTTTTTTTTTGTTGATATATTTTGTTTTTCTAGCTGGTATTTGTTGACAAATATTATACGATTAGAAAAACGTAAGGCTATAAACTCTGATATCTTTAAAAAGAATTGTGATAATTTTCCCCATTTCTTATGTTCATAATTCGCACTATGATATGTCAAGACCACCTTTCGTCCAAACAATCGTAATAATGGAATAAAACACCCTGGTCCAATGTTATGTATATGTATTATATCAGGTCGTTTCCAAATACTAATAAATGTACATATTAATGAATGAAACAGAGCTTCAAATCCTTTTATTTTAGTAGAACTCAAGTCTATAAAACGAATATTGCGATATATAGGTGTTTCGGACACATATGGCTTTCTTCTAAAAACCGTTATTTGTAAATTATTAGAAAGGCCTGGGTATAACGCTTCACAATGTTTTTCTACTCCACCTTGAATTCCTGGAAATCCTCTTGTTCCAAATACATATATTTTCATTCGAATTCAATATCTTTTCCCATCTTAATACGAATTTTGTTTTTTACTATCCACCAAATAGGCTTCCAAGGTTTACGTACCATATCATGTCGTTCTGTAACAATAAAAGCACAATTCCTTTGGCAGTTTGCAACTTTCAAAATAGTTTCTTTAGCTTTATCTGAGTTCATAATATTTTCTATGGTGTCTTCTTTGATATTTCCTATTATCCATTCTTCCCCTGAACCATTACAAGGAGAAACATTTCCAAAGGGATCTATAAAATAGAAATCTTTAAGTGCTCCACACTGTGGGCGATATCCAGGTGCATCACCACGTAATCTTCTGTGAATACTTTTATTAAAATAGGCTCTACCATAATCTTTTAATTTCTTTTTTATTCCTCTTCTTTTAGATTGTAGTAATGCTTGAACAAATAATTCATGCTGCTTTAGAGCTTCTTGACTAGCTATTGTATTATCTTCTTTATGGAAATACCATGAATTGTGTACTACGGAATTTCCTAATTCTATATCCAATGCTACACAAAGTTCATATAAATAAATCAAATCTTGATAATTATCGGGAGAAATAACAACAGAAAACCCAATATTTCTACATTTCGTTTTTTTTAATTCGAGCATAGTTCTTAATGCATGATCAAATCCATTATGTGTCCCCCGCTTTTGATCATTTAATGCAGGAAGACCTTCTAAACTAACTCGTATTAATATATTGGGATATTTTTTTGCTAATGCAACAATTATTTCTGTATTATATCCGTTAGTACTTAATTCCAATAATGATGCTTTTGGATATAATATCTCAAAAATTTTATCAATGTCTTTACGAATAGTAGCTTCACCACCAGTTATATTTATTCTAAGTCCAGCTGGCAATTTTTTATAATATGAAAAATCAATTTCTTCTTCTTCTTTTGTTTGGTGCTTCCAGATATTACACATGTTACACTTTGCATTACATCTATATGTTGTTATTAAGCTTGCTTGAGTTACTGTTTTCATTGTTGCTAAATTATATATATTTTTATTAAACGTAAATAGATTGCAAAAATTGTATGATATTTATCAATTGAAATATTAAAGTCATATCTTTAAATTGCTTTATTGATAATCTTTGATTTGTTGACATATATTTTCTTTTTGAAAAATAGTAACTTACTAATTCCTGTGATATCGCATAGCTTAGAACTTATAAGAGAACCAACAATTACATAAGCTACAGTTATCATTGCAAAGATAATCCCACTCGAATCAAAGGAAAAATATTTGAGGAACATCTTTGAGGTTATTGTGAATATTGGAGAAAATACAACTATAGATAAAGTGTTTTTCCCCAAATATATGCAAAAGTTTCTGACCCATGAAAGACAATGCGTATAAAGCCAAAAAAAACAGCTAAGCATAAGTATAGTTATGAAAAATGCAGAATATGATCCTTCAATATAACTTCCTGGAGTATAATATAAAAATGATAAAGGAATGATTGTAAGACCTGAAATAGGAAATATCTCTTCAATTTTTAAATTATGGCTTCTTAAGTAGGCGCCAGTTATAAAATATAGAGCATTTGACCAGTGAAATCCACTAATAACCAATGATAAGCAGTATATTATACATGCTATGATTATAAATGAACTATTTATATTCAACTTGATTTTTCTTATTACAAAGTAATATATCATAAGACATATTATTAATGTGTGCAAATACCAATAAGGTCCTTCAGGTGCGAAGAGTAAATAATTTATTAATTGTTTTATTGTGAGTTCTTCTATATAAGTACTTATACTTAATACTCCCGTTAATAAATATTTAAATATAATATAAATCGATTCAAAAAAAATATAAGGAACAAGAATATGCATACAATCTTTCAGAAAGACAGATGTACTTTTCTCAGTATTTGCAAGATAACCAGATATAACAAGAAATCCCGCCATGTGAAATGCATATACAGCTGTTTTCAACATTGGATAAATGCTCTCAATTAATTCTATATGGAATAATACCATAAGTATTATTAGAATCCCTTTTGCAAAATCAAGTTCATTAATATTTTTTTTATAATCTAACCGCATTTCTTCCTATTACTATTTAAGAACAAAGGTTATTTTATCAATGTTATTGATCGTTTTTTTCAGCTTATCTCGTTTTACTTTTCCTGCCTGAACTATATATAATAAGTCGCCTGTTTTTTTTATAAATGCCGAAATATCAGCTATTTCATCTACCATTGGCAGGTTAATAAATATATAGTCATATTCTTGTGCCAATTTTACTATCATTTGATTAAATCTATCATTCATTATTATATCATCCGTACATGCATTTAACATATCCACACTTATATAATTGATGCCGTTGCTACTAATAGAGGGTATTGCGTCATTATCACCATTAATGAATTGCGTCACATTATTATTCGATTTCATGCATAAAATATTACCTAAACTGGAGTTGTTAATATCAAGTTCTATGATAAGTATTTTTTTCCCAATACTTAACATGGATTTTATCGTATCGGCGATTACTATATCCCTACCTTCTTTCTCTGTACTAGATGTCACAAACAATACTTTGCATTTATTCCAATCGAGCAAATGTGACCGAAGCCTTCGAATATCTTGCATATATATATTTTTTTCATTTGAAAGAACAAATATATTATTTTCATCTATTGATTTTGGAAAATCGAATACATAGTTAATTGTATTTCTCTTTTTTAATAAAAAAAGGATAAGAACGGTTGGCGTAATTAATGTTAATAAAAATGCAGCTAAAAGAGCTATATGTTTTTTTGTTTTCAGTGGTTTGTAATCGGCATATGCTTTATCAATTATGAATCCAGGAGATAGATTGGATGCAAGTTTCAGTGAACTACTTTCTTTCTTTTCTAAAAGGAAAATATATAAATCATTTTTCAACTCTTTATCTCGCATTAGACTATAATACTCACGTTCTAATTTAGGCAATTTGCTCAATCGAGATGTAAACTTACTCTGCTCTGTTAATATGTTATCTAAACCTATATTTACATTATCTTTCAGTCTTTGTACATTGATAGCAACAATTTTCCGCATTGCATCTATCTGAGAATTCAACTCCTGCATAGCTATGTTATTGCTTTTAGCTGAACGTTCAAGTTTCATTCTTTCAAGTAATAATTCATTGTATTTAGTTAACACTTCAGTAGCTGCTTTATCGTTTAATCCCTCCGACATTGGTAGCAGCGAATATTTATTTTGAGGATTGTTGAGAAAACTCAACATCATATTGAATATCATAATTTGTGATTGCTGTGCTACTATTGCTTGTCGCGTTCCGTTATCTTGAGATATCAGAGTGGATATTTCCATCCCGATATTAGATAGGTTATTGTCTAATTTGAATTGTTCTACTTGTTTTTCTGCATCTAATAGTTCTTTTCCTAATGATGTTATTCGTTCATTTAGGAAATCAATTTCATATCTTGCTTTTTCATTTTTTCTTTCAAGGCGCTTTTTATTATATAAAGACATTAATGTGTTTAATATATCACATCCTCTATCTTTATTCACATCTTTAAATTCAAAAGAAATTCCATCTGCTTTTTTTGAAGCATAATCAACGATAATTTCACTCATAAGGAATTCTGTTATCGCATCACTATTTGATATATTTACTTGCAACTTATACTTTCTTCTAGGCTCAAGATATGTTGTCGCTAATATATTAAATAACCCATATTTAGTTTCTACCTCAATCGGAAATTTAGAGGATTTTACTTTTGCTATAGTTGAAAATAACCCTTCTTTAACAGTTACTATTACTTCCTCTTTTTCACTAATTTCGATTTCAAATTTAAGAGCTGTTTGTATTGTATCGAATATTAAATCAGGTGCTTTCAATACTATTGGGGACTCCTTGTATAATGTTTTTTTACACAATCCTTCTTTCAATATATATGTTCTATTTAGCTTGAGTTTTTTAACAGTTTCTTTAACTAGCTCGCGTGATTGCATTATTACAATTTCGTTATCTACTGAAGATGATCCAAAACCACCTACAGAAAATGTGCGCATCATTTGCATCACTCCGCCCCCCATTGCTTTAGGAGTGTTGTCTTCTTCCTCTTCAATGAGAATAGTTGAGTGAAATCTATATTGATTCTGTTTAATACTGACATACATTATAGCTAATGCTATAAATATCACAAATGCTATCACATAATAATAATATTTTTGGCATACTGCTGTTAAATATCTACGTAGATCTATTTTATCGTTTTCTGTTTTCATATATTTTCATTTATTATTCTTTTAATTTCTTGTGTGTCTGAATAATTATGTTTGAATATCAATCGGGCTTTTTCATTGGATATATGTTTATATTTTGCTACTATCATTCCCAGGATCATCATTGCAATCATACCTCCTGCTTGCACTATGACAGTTCCTGCAATACTTTCTATTATAATGAATGTAATTACTAATAATCCTATTACATATTGCCATTTACCATTGAGATATAATAAAAGACGTAATTTCTGATATATCCATACAAAAAAGAAAATGAATAACATAATACCTATTAACCCAAATTGTGCCAATTCTGGATAAAATGCGTCACAAATAAAGTCTGGCATTTGTTCTGATAATCCCCACACTTTATCGATTCCGTATTTAAAATAAATTAATGAATAGTTTATATCCGGTCCAGAGGAATATGTTGCAAAGGATGCGAGCCCTGAGCCTAATAATGGATAATCTTGTAAAATAAGTAACATTGTTGCATATAATACAGGACGAGCATAGGCTTGCAATGCATCAGAATCAAATGTGTCAGAATTTCCCATAATAAAATAGTATTCTATCTTATTCCATGTGACTATGAGCATGATAATTATTGCAGCAGAAAACAGTGTTATCTGCTTTACATTTATTCTTTTTAATACTCCTGGCTTATAAAAAAGCAAAAAGTATAATGTTATAACAAATTCTCCATAAAATTTAGATCTTGTACTTGTCAATCCAATTAATAATATAGCAATAACTATAAGAAAATCTTTTAAACACATGCTGCCATCATTTTTAATGCTACAATATAGATAGATTAAAGAACAATTAAATGAAATAATTCCGAGAAATGCAGGATGACTTATTGTGATATAGATTGTTCCTGTGATATATATAATAAATAAAGTGATAGGAATAATAATACATACAACTTTAACTACTGATTTCATTGGATTAGTAAATTCAGGAGCTATTGCATAAGTTATACAAAAAGGGATAAAAGGCTTCATCTGCAATACATAATCATTTAATATAGCTGGAACAGTATTAAAGTTAAGTATTATCATTGAATATAATGCATAAAACGCTAATATTCCTACTATTATATATAAGCACATATATTTCTTGAATTTGCAATTCACCAACAAGTCGAGACATATTAAACCTGTCAGAAAAGCTATACCAAGCTCATCCAAAAAAGTTATAAGGATAATACTTGGTATTTGTATCAATAACATATATATAAATATATAAAAATAGATTCGGTTTATGCTTAACACGATATTAGTTTTATATTATTGTTTTTTTATAATTATTTTACAGTTAAAGCTATTACTAAAGAAGCAATAATAGATGCAGCACTAGTGATAACGGACGCTAACGACAATTTGTATGAATTATTTTGATTGTATTTAGAATTATCTTTCTTTATTTTGTTTGGTTCTACATAAATAATGTCATTCTGTTGCATATAATAGTAGGGAGAAGTCAATATAGAAGCATCATTAATGTTTAATCTGTGATATTGTTTTCTGCCATTCTCTTCTCTTATTAGTAATATATTGTCACGACGTCCATACTCAGACAAATCACCTGCATCTGCAAGAGCATCCATTATGGTATAGCGTTCTTTAACTACCGTTTTACCTCCTGGTGATCTTACCTCACCCAATACATTAATTTTAAAATTTATCAATTGCACATATACATATGGATCTTGAACATCTTTTGCTATTTTTGCTTTTATAAATTCTGATATTTCAGTAGTCGTTTTCCCTGCAACTTTTATTTTTCCTAATATGGGAAATATAATATATCCGTTGTTATCTACTATATAACTCTGCAATGATGGTTGCCCTGTTACCGACAAAGAAACCCTTGAAGATGTATTAACAAGTGGAATGTTATATGCAGCAGTAGCTTCAGGAATAAGTGATGTTACAGTAATCATAAGTTCATCATCCGGAATTATTTTTATATTATACTCTTCTGATAGTTTCCCTAATTCAATATTGTATCTGTCAATATCCTTGAAATAAGTCAAACTATCCTTTGAGGTAGAACAGGATGTGAACAATAGAAATCCAATAAAAAAAAATAGTAAATGCAATTTCATTTTAATAGTTGTTTATTTCTTATTATATCATGATTAATTAACGTAAAACATGTATGTTTTAGTATATCTGCTATTATGTTATTTTTTTAGCAGTAAAATATCTTTATTAAACAGAGTTCTCTGTACAAAGAATAAATGTATTCTACTATTAATATAAGAAGCTGTTTCGATTTTATTTTAGCTTCCTTTAGGAAATTGTTTTTTAGATTTTTTTGTTTTAACGAGAGGTATAGTAGGCTATTGTGTGACAACTATACCTTAATGAAACAATTTAATTAGGCTTTTGAATGAAGCTGAAAAATAGATGGAAAATAAACATATGATATGTTGATTAAAGTAATTATTTTTAATTATTTGTTTTCATATACATTCAATATCTCATTATAATATGTTGTACTTGAAAAACGTGAAATAGAAGTTTGTGCCAATAGACTGTTATCTATTGTTTTATTTCCATCAAACATCTCCAATATTTTATTTCGTAAATCCATATTATCATTTAATACGAATAATCTACTATATTCGTCAGTTATTAGTTCAGGAATACCTCCCATTTTAGAACCTAATACAGGAGTACCACAACAGAGAGATTCAATGACACTTAGCGGATTATTTTCATAACATGCAGAAGGCATAACAGAAAAACGTACACGTTTTAATAATGAAATAACCTCCCTATAATCCAATTGACCGAGAAATTGTATATTAGAAACATTGTATTTTTTTTTCAATTCATTTTCCAAGGGGCCTGTGCCAGCAATATACAATTTATATGGAAGTGATGTAGCTATAGACAATAATGATTCAATGCCTTTTTCAACAGATAGTCTACCTATATAGCAATAGGCATTTTCACGTTTATCTTGTTGAATCGTAGAAATAAGACGTATTTTTTCGTCATCTATAAAATTACAAATAACTTTAAGCTGCTGGGGTGAATACCCTCCTGCTTGCATCTTTTCTGCCATAAAGTGGCTAGGACAAATAAAGGTATCAGTCCATTTAGAAAGACATTTTTTATTCCATTGCAAAGCTTCCAAATAACTCAATAGACTTGCGGCTATACTATTCTTCATGCATTTACGTGCAATGACATAAAATTTATTTTTAAAACAGGACTCGCATATTTTCCCGTGGCAAAGACACGAATAAGATGGACAAATTAGTTTGTAATCATGCATAGTCCATACAACTTTTATTTTTCTTTGATATGCCAAATGGGCAACGATTGGGGAAATATAAGAGTGGATATTATTGAGATGAACTACATTTGGCTGAAAAGTATCTAAAAGTTTTTCGAACTTAGTCTTGATACCTATTCCCCAAATGATACGACCAGCTGCCTTCAGTTTTTCTCCAATCCCTCCTTCAAATGATATCTCTTCAGCGAAATATTGACTTTCAGGATAATCAATGTTTTGAGGGTGATTCATAGAAAAGAAAACAACCTTATGTCCATTTTTCTCTAATAGATTACGCAGATTCAATGTACATATACAATCTCCTCCACGTGGATAAAGAAATTTATTGACTATTAAAATTTTAAGTTTTTCCATCGTAATTTTAAATCTATAAATTGGATATTGAATTTTAAGATTGTTGACTAAAAATGATATAGTATTATTTTACATTAGGTAAAATGATATCTTTTATAATCCTTCTTCCAATCTCATCAATCTCTTGATATTTTATTTTATCAACTAATTCTATTCCAAATATTTGTTTTACTTTATTTACTAATTCTTTTGTATAGTATAAACATCCGTTTTCTATTCTATCTATTCCATCTAAATAGAGAGAATGCTTGTTTGCTTCACGCATTTCATTTATCGAAAATATATTTGTATCAAAATAGGAGGTGATATTTGCTGATGTCCCATCCACAATATAAGGATATCCTCCTATTTCACCTTGTACTCCAGGAGAATGAATCTTAATTTTTTTATGATCACGAATTGCATTTAATATAGAATATATAATATCAAAATTACTGGAAGCATTCATCATGTTACGCTTCTGATCTATAGGCATAGTAATCATACAAGATTTAAACAGATCTTTGTTATTATAAATACATTTATTATCCTGATATCGAATGTCCAATAAAGGGTCTTGTCCTTCAGTGTGCCCTTCTTTACTAATTACTACATCATGAAAATGACTTGTAGCTAAAGTGATGTCAATATCATTCAGATTATTAATTTTCATTTTATCTGCAATATAAAATTTCATTCTGGGAATTAGATGATTTAGATTTCCGCTTCCAAAATCGAAATAAGCTTTTCCGGCTGATTTAAGCCAAGGAATCACCGCATCAGAATAAGAAGTATTAATACTAATTGCATTACAATCAACTTGCTCATAGGCTTCCATTATATTTCTGGCATAACACATAGAGAGCGGAGTCCAAATTCCATAGGCGCGTAAGTTATTCCATGAAATACTTCCATATTTTAAACCTGAATACACGCGACTACTATTTATAATAAAATCAGGTTGGTGTTTTTGCAAAACAGTTTTTATTGATTGAACGACATTAAGGTCACATTCAGACTCAATTACAATTTCACTGCGTAATTGTTTCCTGATAGTGGCAGCGGTTTTTACAATATTGACATCTTTGAGCATTTTATCAATATTACGTCCAACAACAATAACACGTAATTGAGGATCAGACAGGCTTACTAAATAGTCAAGTAGATATAAACCTACACTTCCTAATCCAATAATCATAATAGATATAGGAACATTATTTTCTATCTTTCCTTGTAGTAAGGATAACTTTTCATTTATATTTTTCATTTCAAAATATGTGAATATACATTTTTATAGTCTGCAACTGTATTACAATTAAACCAAATATTTATTGGAATAATATTTATATCATTTATAAACATATTACCAAAATATCCTTGGATTATTTCCAGATTAGTACCCCGTACTTGCTCTTGTGATAATGCTCTAATTACAGATTGTAATTTATCTATGGATATAAACTTCCATATTTGACCAGAGTTATAAATAGCTCTTATTGGCACGGGTATAGATAATAAGCTATGATTGGTGTCATAAACATAATGTACTACATTCGTTTCATCGATATATAACGCAACTGCTTTTTGCGAAGTTATAAATTCACGGTTCACGGTTATTACATCATTCGATGAGGTTTTAACAATAGAAAAACTTGTAGTATCAAAAAACAAATCGCCTTCAACAAAAATAATTTCATCAACATTGTCTGGTAATTGCTCAATTCCTTTGATCAAGCTATATCCTGAACCATATTCTTTATAATATGGATTGTAAACAAGCCTGATCTGATTCTGGAATTCTTTTAAATATTTTTCTGTGAAGTTAATTAGTTTATCATATAAATATCCGCCTACAATAATAATCTGGTCTATTTCACGAGCCTTATCTAAAATTTGATATAATAAGGAGTAACATGGACTAGTTTCGTAATACAAACATTTTAATGTTTCTTTATCGGTATCCCGATTAAAACGGGTTGCAGTACCAGCAACCGTTACAATTAAAGCCTTCATTGTTTTAGATTAGCAATACACATATCCAATCCATCAGACAAAGAAACAATAGGGAACCAACTGGTTCTTTCACAAATCTTATCAGTATTCAGTATTCTTCGTTCCGGATCAGATGCCCGATATCCCTCAAAATGAATATTCGGATTATGAATATTTAGTTTTTTACCAATTATAGAAACGAGATCTATGATAGAAACTTCTTCATTGGTAGCAACATTATATACTGTTCCATCTAGTGCTATATCGGATTCTATCAGTGCAAGTACAGCACGACAACTATCAATGTTGTGTAAAAAAGAACGTTTGTTCTTTCTAGAGTTTTCTAACAGAGTGACTTCACCTCTTTTTGATAAACTATCGATAATATGTGGGATTATATGTTTAGCAAAGCGTTCATGGTTGCTATATACATTTGCAAAACGGATGGAACATCCTTTTATTAATTTCTTATCAACAGCGTCTTTAAGAAAAAATTCAGTTAACAATTTTCCAACGGCATAACTTGTACGTTGGCTATGTTCGGCCGTTGATAATACAACATAATCACTTTCTTTGACCCCTCCGGTATTATTCCATGATTGCATTGAATATACCTCGGAAGTTGAACAATTTATAAAGATAGCGGCTTGAACATCTATTGCCTGCTTTAAAAATGTATGCATTGATGAGACATTTGTTTGAAATGTATGTTCCACTTCATAAAAATGTTCAGTGTGTACTACTGCAGCACAGTTTATATATATGGTTTGTAGAAAATCATTTTTGTATTCCAGCACTTTCTTTTTGATCTGATCCATCTGCTCATCATTATTTAAATCGTATTCAAAAAAATGGAAGTGAGTAGAATCGATTACGTCATGTATTGAATCCAAAGAGCTGGCAAAAAAATTATCGAAACCAATAACTGAATGTCCTACTTTCAACAGTTGTCTGGCTAATTCACTACCAGTCATACCAGTGACGCCACTTATCACATATAAATTATTCATTCTATAGTTGTTTATATACCAATTAATATTCGATTTTTGTAAAATGGATCAATGTTTTCAGGATATAGAGCTTGTTCTAATTTAACATTATATGGTACAGCATTGAAATGTACTAAACCATTAATAATATCTATATAGACATATTGAGCATAAGGATTGTGATTTCTCGGTTGTCCCACAGATCCTGGGTTTATAAAAACTGTTTTTTTTTTATTTCGCAAAGAAGGGCAATCTATACTATAATACGATTCTATATAATGCGGTAAATGGGTATGCCCAGAAAAGACATAATCATAAGTACTATAACGAATATCATGTATTTTGTCCGCAGACAGTTTTCCCCAATATGGATCGTCAATATCCCCATGAATAAAGAGTATTTTTTTTTCTGATAATTCAATAGAAAAAATAGCTGTCGGATTCATTTTTCTTTGAATATATGAGAAAGAATCATCTGATAATATAGAAGATGTATAGTTTAATAAGTATTTACCTCTTTCCGTAGAAAAATGGCTTAGATCCCCATCTAATAATGCCTTTTCATGATTACCGATCAGATTAACAAGAATAGGACATTGAGTTTGGGTCAAAAGGGAAATAACCTCATTAGGACGCATACCATAATTTATAATATCTCCTAACAAAATTAATCCGTCAGGTTGATATTTAGAAAAAGCATCATCCAAAACAGCATGTAGAGCTGTTAGATTTGCATGTATATCAGAAAAAATAAGTAATTTATTCATTTAGAAACAAAGTTCATAAAGCATTCTTTATTTTCTATTGGAGTAGTACTTGGACGTCCCAAATTCTCTCTGGATTCAATTTTTACTTTTATCTCAAGTAAGGCAGGGCCAACCATAGAAGGAATATTTTTCATAAAAGAAATTATATCTTCCTTATTGGTTGCTATTGAAGCTGATTTATATCCACATGCTTTTACCATAGCAGGAATATCCAATTGTAAGCCAACAGTAGGTTGGCCTCCAACGGACTCGTGTGCACCATTATTGAATAAAATATGATAATAATTAGCAGGAGACAGATCGCCTATGTTACTGATAGCTCCCATATGCATAATAAAAGCACCATCCCCATCGAAACAAAAAATATTACGATCAGGTTTTTCAATAGCAATTCCTAGAGCAATAGAAGAGCTATGTCCCATAGAACCAACAGTTAAAAAGTCTGCTTTATGACTCTGTGACTTTGCTTCACGGTATTCAAATAGTTCACGTGAAAGTTTACCTGTAGTAGAAACAACAATATCTCTATCTTGTAGATAATCTACTATTAATTTCATTGCTTCTTCACGGGAAAGAGAATAATTATTTACTGTTTTATTTTTTAATTTATATTTATTAAATGTATCCTTACGGATAATGATAGCATGGGGGATTGATTTCTTTTTAGCAGAGGTAATTATATCTTCAATTTGAGTTAGTGCAACGTCTTCATTCTGATCAAGGATTATATAAGGAATCTTCATTGCTTCTAACAAGTCTAAGGTAACCTCTCCTTGTTTTTTGTGTTGTGGTTCATCTTTAATCCCAGGTTCGCCTCGCCAGCCAATCATAAGAAGAAGAGGGAGACTATAAACTTTTTCGTCAGCGAGAGACAACAAAGGGTTTATAGTATTACCTAATCCTGAATTTTGCATATATATTAGTGGAAGTTTACCAGAAGCAATATGATAACCAGAAGCAATGCCAATGGCAACCCCTTCGTTAGCAGCTATGATATGTTTTTCACGAGGTACTTCATCTGTAATGTATGCACAAATATTCTTCAAAAGAGAATCGGGAACGCCTGTGAAGAAATTAACTTCATTGTTAAGGAGTGTTTCATACACTTTCTCTACATTTACCATAATTATTCTGATTTTTATTTTGTTCCTGGTATTAATTCTAGTATTTCTTTAATAGGCATACAAAATGGACGGACTTCCTGCGCACGCTCATTTTCTAATATGGTCCGTGCTACATTAACCATAGCGGGATATGCTGCTCGAAGCATATGATTAGCATATATAACGATGTTTACACCCCATTTTTGTAGTTCTGATTCATATATATGATCATAAGTAGTAGGAACGACTATAATTGGTATATGAGTATACTTATTACGGAAAGCCAAACAAAATTCTTTTATATCCTCGCCCGATTTGTTCTTACTATGAATCATAATACCATCCGCACCAGCTTGGACATAAGCAAGTGCTCTTTCAAGAGCATCGCTCATTGGTTTACCAGCAATTAGACTTTCGATGCGGGCTATTATCATAAAATCATCAGTTACTTGAGCGTCTTTACCGGCCTTTATTTTATTGCAGAAACCGTCTATAGAATCTTGCATTTGAATAACATCTGTTCCAAATAAAGAATTCTTCTTTAAACCGATTTTATCTTCAATTATTATAGCAGAAATTCCATGGCGTTCAAGAGTTCGAACTGTAAAGATGAAATGTTCAATTTTACCACCTGTATCTCCATCAAAAATAATAGGTTTGGTAGTGCACTCCAATATATTATTCAAGTCTTGTAAACGAGTAGTCAGATCAACAGCTTCGATGTCAGGTTTCCCTTTACTTGTAGAATCAGTTAAACTACTAGACCACATACCGTCAAATACTTTTCGTGTATCTCCTTTTTGAATTTCTACGTTCTCAATGATCAATCCACAAAGACCATCGTGGGCTTCTATAATACGTACAATAGGTTTTGCATTGATTAAACGTTTAAGAGATCTTAAACGCACGTCCGGTGTTGTACCTATGGCTTTTATATCTTTATCTAAAGAAGATGAATTGATACCTTGAGTATAAGGAATTTCAATCACTTTACCACCAATCTCGTGCATTGTTTCAAACACTTGTTTACGAACATCACGTAGCGATCCAGTTAACCAATCATCTCCATGAATAATAAAATCAGGTTTTATCTTTTTTAGGTTATTAACATAGCTCCAATCTTCTTGAGGGATGACTTCTGAAACTCCTTTTATATTTTCAACAACCTCTTTCCGTTGTTCATATGTTAGATATGGTAAACGTTTATGTTCGGCAATAGCTTTATCTGTTAATAAACCAATAATGACATCACCATATTTTGTGCCTTCATTAATAATATGGATGAGACCGGGATGAATTATGTCCGCAGTCATACCTATATAAACTTTTTTATTCATAAATATAATTTTTCATTAGCTATTATATTGAATAGCAATCATCTCAATGCTATATACAAACTTAAATAATAGAATATTAAAATACGCGCATAAAGGTAGGCATAAAATCAAATAAATACCAAGTTTTGGGAAAGTTTCTTTTTTTTGCTTATAAAAAATCGAGAACATTTGTATCGTTTTTTAATAGTGAAACTATTTAAACATATTAACTATAAGATTGTAGGTGGAATATATGATTCATAAAGATTTGTTATTTGTAACAAATGGATTAATAGTTATAAATTTAAATATACTATAATGATGACAATAATATAGTCTATATATCAATAAATACAATTCTGCTATGCCTAAAGCTAGAATAAGAGTGTTGGGAGTGAAGAAATTGAAAATAATGATCACTATACATATTCCCCATAATAATAATGTAGAATAAATTACACTTTTATTAAATGGAGATGGGTAGCCCCAAGCGACTAAAATAGGGGTACCAAGATACATTGTCAAATTTCCGCAAAAGATATATACGCATGCAATTTTTAATATCAAAATAGCTTCGGGCATAGTATCACCAGCGAAGATTCTTATAATAAAAGGGGCACAAGTATAACATATTACTGTTATAAAAATACTTAATAGCACAGTAATATAAAAGAATTTTTGAGCAAATAGTTTGTTTTTATTTTTAGCATTGTATGGGTAGGTTGATTGATTTAATATTAAAGCTGGTACGGTTGCACCTTGAGCCAGTTTCAATACTAAATCGAAAGCAGCAACTGCTTGCATAGAAAAAAATATACCGCATAAGGTTTTACATATAGCTGTATTGAATACACATGAAAGGCGTGATACAAAAAAAGGAATACTTTCGTTAAAGTAGGTTTTCACTTCCTTAATAGTTGGGAGAAGTAGGCGGATTTTCTCTATCTTAAGAAGAAAATAAATAGCTAATATGCTAGACAATAAGTTTCCTAAAGATTGAAAAAGAGCGATATATTCATAGTCTGATTGATGATGAATAAATGTAAAAATACATATAGTATAAAATGTTATGGAGGAGATTCGTATCCAAGCTAGATATTTCATTTTTTCGATACCTAAGAAAAACCAGACAGGGAATAATACTTCAGAAAAACATGTGAGAAAAGCAAATAAATATAATAAATAATGTTCTCTTAATGTAGGTATTAAGATTAAAGCTACACTAAGTACCGTAAATGCAATAATTAATAATATTGATTTTATTAATAAAACAGAAGAAACTACTCTATTTAATTTTTCGGGATTATCCCTGTTTTCTGCCACATCTTTTACTGCCGATATGTCTAAGCCAAAATTAATAAATATAACGAAATAGGAAATGATCGTTTGTGCGAAGATTACCAAGCCATAATTATTGGCTCCAACTGTACGTATAAGATAGGGCAAAGCTACAAAAGGCAGAGCTATACGCATTCCCTCTATGAAAGATAGATACCCTGTATTTTCTATTATTTGTTTATTTCTATGAATGAGATTTTTAAGCATTTCTTTATAACCAAAAAGCTTTAAAACTATGATTTGAAACTTGTTTCTCTTTTGGGGGAAACTGCATATAATCACCATATATATTTCGCATCCAAGCGTCATAGCCTACGGGAATAGGATATTGTTTGCCACAGAATTCAGCTGTTCCGCCAGGCTCAAAACCTTTTTTGATAAATCGCTCTGTTAAACCAACAGGAAATACAACTATACCAGCATAATCGGATTTTACATAATCATACTTCATTCCTAATTTATTGATTTTGCAAATCAGATAATGGGTAGGAAAAAAAGATGCAATTATTTTGGTTACATATAATAATGTATTTTTATACAACGAGTGTCGTTTAGAAGCATTTAAAGTTTTAGCAAAAGCAAGCCTGCTATAAAATAGAAGTTTATAAAAATGCCAATTTGAACTCTTAATATTTGTGGGTAATCCATCTAAAGGAAATATATCTATATTAATTCCTATAATTTGTTTTATATTAGTATCTTCAACTACTTGTGTGCGAATATCCATAACTTTAGCATAAGGAAATGGACATTTTTTAGTATTATATATTGATAATGCTTCTAAATTTACGGCTTTAAATGATTCTAAAAATTTCAAATAGTCAGGACGTGGCATAGCTATGTCAATATCATCGTCCCATGGTATATATCCTTTATGCCGAATGGCTCCTAATAGAGTTCCACAAGCTAAATAGTATGTTATATTATTTAGTTTACAAAAATCGTCAACAGTATCTAGTATATTTAATTGAATTTCTTTCAATTCATTTATTTGAATTTCCTTTTTCATAAATCTAGTTTTAGACTACTATATAATTTCTTGTTAAAGAACGTTGATATAACTACTTTTATTATATTCTGGATTATAAATTGTTTAATAATAAAATTCCTGTTTTTCTGGCATATCTTCAATAAAACTGTTAATTTTGCACTCATGATTGAATTGTCACAGCATATAGAAGTATTATTATTGGAGAATGATTGTGTAATTGTTCCCGGATTAGGAGGTTTTGTAGCTCATTATACGCCTGCGATACAAGTAGAAGAGAACATGTTCCTCCCTCCTACCCGTACCATTGGTTTTAATCCGCAGTTAAAGCTGAATGATGGGGTGTTGGTACAATCTTATATGGCTGTATATGATACGAACTTCTCAGATGCCTCCAAGATAGTCGAAGATGAGGTTGCAGAGTTGATCATTATGCTGCATAAAGAAGGTAAGGTTGATTTGGATAATGTTGGAGAAATCAGGTATACGATCCATGACACTTATGAGTTCATTCCTTATGATAATAAAATAACTACACCTTATTTATATGGGCTTGATTCTTTCGAGATGAAGGAACTGACCGTTTTGCATCAGGAAAAAGAAAGGGTATTGGTTCCTGTTATTCAGGAAAGAAAAAAATCATATGAGATCAAGATCAATCGTGGGATGGTGCGTAGTGCGGTGGCTATAGTGGCTGCGGTAGTACTATTCTTCTTCCTTTCCACTCCGGTTGAAAATACTTATGTAGAAAAAGATAATTACGCTCAATTGTTGCCGATTGATCTGTTTGAAAAAATAGAGGGAAAATCTATTGCGATGACTCCTGTTGTGATGAATAAGGATGTGAAGCAGTCGGTAAAGGCTGTATCCGGTACTTCTAAAAAAACAGGGAAAAAGGTGACAAAACCTGTTGCAGTACGAGAGGTGAAGGTAACTCAGCCTGTTGCGGAAGAGGTACATAAAACGTCTGCTGCTGTACAGTCAAACGAATCTCAATCGATTCCGTCCTCTAAAGCTGTTGTAAGATCAAAACAGACAGAAGGTAATTTTCATATAATTGTTGCTGGAAGCATTGGTGTAAAAGATGCAGAGGTAATGGCAGAACGATTGAAAGCCGAAGGATTTACAGGAGCGAAAGTTTTAAATAATGATGGCAAGATCCGTGTAAGTATAATGTCGTGTACAACTCGTGAAGAGGGTACAAAACAGCTTTTGAAGTTAAGAGAGAATGACACCTATAAAACCGCTTGGTTGCTGGTTAAGTAATACAAATCCCCCCTATCCTTTGATATATGAAACGAGTTCGTTGTCCTAAGTGTGAGAATTATCTTTCTTTTGATGAAACTAAGTATACAGAAGGGCAATCTTTGGTATTTGTTTGTGAACACTGCGGTAAGCAGTTTAGTATTCGTTTGGGAAAGAGTAAAGTGAGAGAGACTCAAAAAGAAGAAATACTTGATGAAGAAGCTCATAAAAATAAATTCGGGTGTATTGTTGTTATTGAGAACGTATTTGGTTTTAAACAAGTAATACCTTTACAGGAAGGGGATAATGTTATTGGACGCCGTTGTGTGGGCACGATGATAAACACTCCTATCGAGACTGGTGATATGAGTATGGATCGTCGGCATTGTATTATTAATGTGAAACGAAATAAACAAGGGGAACTGGTTTATACACTTCGGGATGCTCCCAGTCTGACAGGTACTTTTCTAATGAATGAAATTTTAAATGATAAAGACCGTATCCGGATAGAAAATGGTGCTATCATAACGATTGGTGCTACTACTTTTATACTTCGGACTGCGGAATCAGAATAAATGCGTTTTATGACAAGTAAATTTCATTTGAGAAGCGATTTATATGCTGAATCGCCGATAATATTAACAGATAAGAAATAATACTATTTTTCTGATATAAAAGTACGTATTCTTACATGTCAAAAGTACGTACTTTAGGGATATAAAATAACGTATTTAACAGTGTATTAAATACGTTATTTTGTTTTGGAGTAAAAGTATGCTCGAACAAACTCATCTTCAGTTTGTTCTTTGAGCATATAAAAATTCACTAAACCCTAACGAAAATGAAAGAGAAAAACAGAACATGGATTATTGTAGCCATCATTATAGCTGTATTATTGTTGGGCTATTGGGTTTTATCATCTCCCAGGGTGGAGAAAGATGTAAACCAACAGTCAAAAGAGGTTATTGAAGATCTTACTATTGACTAATTCTTTGTATGACTAAAAATAGAAAAGAGCGGCCTTCATATAATGAAAGTCGCTCTTTCCTGTTTATTTTGATCTCTTATTTAGAGAATACTTTTCACTGTTTCCAGCATACCTTTTTCCTGGATAGAATCAAGGTTGGCTTTTACCGCTTCGGCCAGTCCTGGGATATTATTCAGATTTTCACCCCAAATAAACTCGGCGCCAAGTACACCTTCTGCTACTTTCTGAGTACAACCGGTTGCCCACAGCTCTTTCAACAGATTCATGATTTCCGGAGCATCGTTTGGTATAATTTCGGCGCCATCAGCACGAACACCACCTTTATAATAGGTAATGATAGCAGCCAAACCTAATACTAAACCTTTTGGCAATTCTCCTTTACGCTCTAAATAAGTTTTCAATCCCGGCAGGTCACGTGTCTGATATTTCGGGAATGAATTCAGCATGATACTTGTTACGGCATGGTCTACAAACGGATTATTGAAGCGCTCCAATACATCGTGAGCAAATTTCTCCAGCTCGTCTTTTGGTAAGTTAAGTGTTTCCATTAACTCATCAAACATTACTTTGTGGATATATTTACCAACAACCTCGTGCTCACAGGCTTCACGCACAATATTTACTCCTGACAGATAGGCTACCGGAGAAAGGACAGTGTGCGGACCATTCAATAAAGTTACTTTACGTTCGTGATACGGAGCCTCAGATGGAACGAATAATACATTCAGGCCGGCTTTGTCAGCAGGGAACTCTTTCGCTATCTCTTGTGGAGCTTCAATGACCCAAAGATGGAATATTTCGGCCTGAACAACCAGATTGTCATCGTATTGTAGTTTTTCCTTGATGGCAGCAATGTCTTTACGGGGGAATCCGGGTACAATGCGGTCTACCAATGTAGCATATACGCCACAGGCTTCTTCAAACCATGTTTTAAATTCTTCACCCAGGTTCCATAATTCAATGTATTGATAGATTGTTTCTTTTAGTTTGTGACCATTAAGAAAGATAAGTTCGCATGGGAAAATGATTAATCCTTTACTCTTATCTCCATTAAATGTTTTGAAACGATGATATAACAATTGAGTCAGCTTGCCCGGATAAGAAGTTGCAGGTGCATCATCCAGTTTACAAGACGGATCGAAAGCGATACCGGCTTCAGTAGTATTGGAAATAACAAAGCGCATCTCCGGTTGTTCCGCCAGTTTCATGAACTCTGCATTTTGTGTATAGGGGTTCAATGCACGGCTGATAACGTCAATCATTGTGAGGCTATTAACAACTTCGCCTTTGTCCAGTCCCTGGAGGTTTACATGATAGAGATCATCCTGCGCATTCAGCATGTCTACCATACCTTTGTCGATAGGTTGAACAACGACTACGCTACTATTGAAATCGGCTTTTTCGTTCATATTATAGATTATCCAATCTACAAATGCACGTAAAAAGTTTCCTTCACCAAATTGGATGATACGCTCCGGGCGTTGTACTTTAAGAGCTGTCTCTTTGTTTAATGCTTTCATGTTAATCAAAATTATAAAATTAATATGTTATTCAAATTCGAAATAAAAATCAATATTCTCTTTTATCAGAATATCAATCGGCATATATTTCAGCGGTTCAACAGATTTTTTGAAGACGATGTTGTCACATAGTGTTTTTACGCCACAGTAGCCTTGAAGCCCGGGACGTTGACCTATAAGATAGGTGACTTCTCCTGATTTCAGTAATTCGGTATTGTTTCTTAGAAGATCATACCCTATCAGGCCGGTCATGTTCTGTCTCTTTTCCCGTAAGTAGTGCCCCACCTGGTAAACACGAGAGTTGAATACCGCCCCCAATGTTGCTTTTGGATGTTTCCGGAAAAAGTCACTTAATATTTCATTATTTTTTTCCGGATTATTCTTATTCAATATTACTTCGTGAATCGCAATGTCTTTATGTTCTTCAGAAATATATTTCATGAATCCTTCAAGACGACGTTTCATCTGTATCTCTGCCGGATTATCCTTGTTATTATTTAAAAACAATATCAATTCTTGCCCTTGCTGATAATTGCGCATCAGGATTTTAGCTGCAATATATCCGCTCTTATAAGAATCCTGACCGATGTATTTCAGAGCTTTAGCTTCTTCAATATCAAAATCAATGAATGCAAACGGAATATTTTTATCTTTTAAATATGCAAGCATTGAAAGAGTGTCTTCCCGAAAATTAGGAGCTAAAAGCAGTGCATCTGTGTTGCTTTTCTCTATTTTCTGACATGCATCCTGATAAGATTTTCGGTCTCCATGTTTGTAATGCAAGTAATCTACACTAACGTTAAACGGACGTAACTCTTGCCGGGCACGTTCAATACCGATTGCCACAGAATGCCAATAATCATGTTCTACATAATAGGGTATCATGCATGTAATGGTGTACTTTTTCTTGGCAGCCAGGCCGATAGCAAATACATTGGGCTGATAATTGATCTCATCGAGCACCTTCTGGACTTTTTCTTTGCTTTTCTGAGATACGTCACCCCGATTGTGAAGTACCCGGTCTACCGTTCCGGCAGAAACTCCTGCCATCTGGGCTATATCTTTTATGGTGTAGTTCTGGTCTTCCATAGCTTTAAAACTTAAATATTATAAATATTCGCTGCAAATATACGAATTATTTTGTTCCTACAAGTAATTTTTCTACTTTTGTGTTCGATAACGGTTAATAAAACTAAAACGATAATCAGGCCTATTAGCTTTACAATCAATACTATATAGGTTACGATATAAAAAGTAATTATTTTATATACTTAAAACACAGTAGAATGAAAAACTTTATGGATGAAAACTTCCTGTTGCAGACAGAAACAGCACAGAAGTTGTATCACGAACATGCGGCAAAGATGCCAATTATTGATTACCACTGTCACTTAATTCCTCAAATGGTTGCTGATGATTATCAGTTTAAATCATTGACAGAAATTTGGTTGGGTGGCGACCATTACAAATGGCGTGCAATGCGTACTAACGGTGTAGATGAGCGTTATTGTACCGGTAAGGATACTACAGATTGGGAAAAATTTGAGAAGTGGGCTGAAACCGTACCTTATACCTTTCGTAATCCGTTGTATCACTGGACTCATCTGGAACTGAAGACTGCGTTTGGTATTGATAAGATTCTGAGTCCGAAGACTGCCCGTGAGATCTATGATGAATGTAATGAAAAGTTGGCTTTACCCGAATATTCGGCTCGTGGTATGATGCGTCGTTATCGTGTAGAAGTGGTTTGTACTACTGATGATCCTATTGATTCACTGGAATATCACATCAAAACACGTGAGAGTGGATTTGAAATAAAAATGCTTCCTACATGGCGTCCGGATAAAGCGATGGCTGTAGAAGTTCCTGCAGACTTCCGTTCATATATGGAAAAACTTTCCGAAGTGAGTGGCGTTACCATCTCTACATATGATGATATGATTGCTGCTTTGCGCAAACGTCATGACTTCTTTGCTGAACAAGGCTGTAAACTGTCAGATCATGGTATTGAAGAATTTTATGCCGAAGATTATACAGATGCGGAAATCAAAGCTATATTTAATAAGGTGTATGGCGGAGCAGAATTGACGAAGGAAGAGATTCTGAAGTTTAAATCGGCTATGTTGGTGGTATTTGGTGAAATGGATTGGGAAAAAGGCTGGACTCAACAGTTCCATTATGGTGCTATCCGTAACAACAACAGTAAGATGTTTAAGCTTCTGGGTCCTGATACCGGTTTTGATTCAATTGGTGAATTTACTACGGCAAAAGCTATGTCTAAATTCCTTGACCGCTTAAACTCTAAGGGTAAATTGACAAAAACAATCCTTTATAACCTCAATCCTTGTGCAAACGAAGTGATTGCCACGATGTTGGGTAACTTCCAGGATGGCACTGTTGCAGGAAAGATACAGTTTGGTTCAGGCTGGTGGTTCCTCGATCAGAAAGATGGTATGGAAAAGCAGATGAATGCTCTTTCTGTGTTAGGATTGTTGAGTCGTTTCGTAGGTATGTTGACCGACTCTCGTTCCTTCCTCTCCTACCCGCGTCATGAATATTTCCGTCGTACGTTATGTAATCTGGTGGGTCGTGATGTAGAAAATGGTGAAATTCCGGTATCAGAAATGGATCGTGTAAACCAAATGATTGAAGATATCAGTTATAATAATGCTAAGAACTTCTTTCAGTTTTAATCAGATAAAAATCTGATAAGAAAACAGAATACCGGCAGGAACTAATCATGTTCCTGCCGGTTTTTTTATATGAAACCATTGTCATTTCTATTTTATTCATTAACTTTGCAGTCTGTTTAGAAACTTTATATAAAAGCTCTAAATGGTTACATATTAATTAGTTAGAAGCGTTTACGATATTATTCTTGTCAAGGAAATCGCCAATTTCAAAAGAGACACTGGAATAATAAGCAACAAAACGCTCATGCTCGCTGTATATCTACGAATGTATAGTTGGGCGTGGGCTGTTGCTTCATTATTTGTGTTTCGGGTGTTTGGCGATACCTCTTGACAGATAATGGCAACAGTTCCCACGCTTTCTATATATAATTAGAATAGCTGGTGCGGGAACCATCGGCTACGAACAAACAGTAATGAATCGAGCAGTTCAGGCTACCATGGTTGTAGCTTTGTGTCTTGTTGTCATGTCTTGTGCATCAAGCAGGCGGGTTGTCTATTTACAAGAGAAAAGTGTAGAAATACCGGAATCTTCCGTGGCTTTTGATGCCCGGATCATGCCAAAAGACTTAATAACCATTTCTGTCAGTACCCCCGAACCGGAAGCAGCTTTGCCATTCAATCTGATTGTTCCTTCTGCCCAGTCAGGCAACAGTCTTTCCAGCCTTGTCTCCCAGCCTACATTGCAAAACTATTTGGTTAACAATGAAGGGGAGATCTCTTTCCCTGTTCTGGGACAATTGAAAGTAGGCGGACTCACAACACAACAGACTTCTGAAATGATTATTTCGCAGTTGCATAAGTACCTGAAAGAACCACCCATTGTTACCGTCCGTTTGATAAACTATAAAGTATCTGTCATAGGAGAAGTGAATCGCCCCAATATGTATACGGTGATTAACGAAAAGATAAATGTATTTGAAGCATTAGCTATGGCGGGCGATCTCACGATTTATGGAAGAAGAGATCGTATACGAATCATGAGAGAGGACATCGACTCTCACCGGCATATTATTACACTGAATCTGAATGATGCCAATATCATATACTCTCCTTATTTCTATTTGCAGCAGAATGACATTGTATATGTAGAACCTAATAAAGCAAAGTCTCAAAGTGCCAATATCGGTTCTTCTACTACATTGCTGGTTTCTGTTACTTCTATTCTGATATCACTTGCCGGATTGATTGTTAACATACTTCGCTAATTTAAAGATTATGGAAAATAACCGAATGACGAATGACCCTGTTCAGGAACAGGAGATTGATTTAATTGAACTTTTTTACAAACTTCTTGCCCGATGGAAGTGGTTCGTTGCTTCTCTTATTCTGGCATTGGCTGCTGCTTTTATTTATGTTCATTTAGTAACTCCTGTTTATCAGGCCTCTGCTTCCATTGTTATTAAGGAGACAGAGAATCAGAATAAAGTAGTTGACGAACTTTTTGCCATGGCAAATACCCAACTTCCTAATACAGGAACCCAGATTGATGATGAAATGGAGATACTACGTTCGCGTTCTACCCTTTTACAGGTAGTCAATGAGCTTCGTTTGCATACGACTTATCGCATCAGAAAAAACTTCAGATACGTAGAAGATACTGCTTCACCATTGGTTGCTATTCTTGATGAAGCGGCTATGGATACTTTGACAGGAACTTTGCTACTGGAAATTGATAGTAAGAAAAGAGGATATGTAGTGACTGCAGCATTAAATGATGTTTGTCGGACAACTGAGTTTACAGGGTTTCCGGTTACTGTTGAAACGCCCGCAGGAAAAGTGATGCTTCGTATGACCAATGACCAGAGTGAATGGCCGGGAACTATGAAAATTATGATTTGCCGTCCTATAGATGCTGTGAAAAGTTGTGCATCACGTCTTTCCGTTAGTACCATTTCTAAGAAAACATCGATTATTTCTCTTTCATACACGGATGTCAGTAAGCGCAGAGCAGAGCTTTTCCTTTCCAGATTGATTGAAATTTATAACCGTGATGCGATGGAAGATAAAAACAAAGTGACAGGAAATACTTTGCAGTTTGTAACGGAGCGGCTTGATAGTATCAGTCGTGAACTGGGCTTTGTGGACAAGAATCTGGAACGCTATAAACTGAAAGAGCGTCTTAGTGATATAAAAACCAACATGGTACTTGATCTCAATACAAATAATGAATACGAGAAGAAATTGCTTGATGTAGAAACACAATTGAACATGACTGCTTATATCTATGAATATTTGCAAGATAGTAACCATCCTTTTTCTTTATTACCCATTAATACCGGAATTGCAGATACTGAACTTGCCAAATTAGTAAATGAGTACAATAAAGAATTGCTGGAGCGTGAAAGATTGTTGCATATAATGAAAGAGAATAATCCGGCTGTTATAAATCAGAGTATTAAGATTGACGCTTTAAGACGGAATGTGCTCAATTCGCTTTCTGGAATAAAAAATGGTTTATTGATAGCGCGTGACGATATTATGCAGAAAACAAACTATTTTAATACCCGGATAGATAATCTGCCCAAACAAGAGAGAGAATTTAATAACATCGACCGTCAGCAACAAATTAAGGCGAATCTTTATCTGATGTTACTTGAGCGCAGAGAACAGGCTGCTATCTCATTGGCTGCTACTATTAATAAAGCACGTATTATTGATGCGGCGCTTGCTGCTGATGCACCGGTAGCTCCTAAAAGCATGATGATTTATGCCGGAGCAAGCTTCATGTCTCTTGTGCTTACTGCCGGAATAGTTCTGTTTGGAGGAATTTTCCGTACTAAATTGACGTCACTATCTGAGTTGGAAGCAATTGGTTTACCACAGGTGGGGACTATTCCACAAATGAATGATTCGGAACGGCAAGTTGAAGACGGTCGGAATGATGTAATAGATGAAGCATTCAGGCGTTTGCGCAGTAACCTTCGTTTTATGGCTGAAGGAGATGATAAGAAATGTATTCTTGTGACTTCTACGATGAGTGCTGAAGGTAAAAGTTTTACGAGTATAAACCTGGCACTGACTTTTGCTTTCCTGGGATGTAAAGTATTAATTGTGGGGCTTGATATTCGTCGTCCGAGACTCGCTGAATTTTTTAAGATTAGAAACGAACAGGGAATGACTAATTACCTCTCCGGGAGTGAAGTATCCCTGGATAGTATTATCTATCCTTCCGGCATTCATAAAGATCTGTTTGTGCTTCCTGCGGGTCCTGTACCTCCCAATCCGGCAGAACAATTGGAAAAAGAAAAACTTAGGGTAGCCTTTGAATATTTGCGTAAACAATTTGATTATATTATCGTCGATTCGGCTCCGGTAGGTATGGTGAGTGATACATTGAGCCTTGGAAAGATAACGGACTTCACTCTCTATGTATGCCGGTTGAATTATACACCTAAAAAGGCTTTGTCAATCATACGGGATTTGGAATCGGGTGGTCAGTTGAATCGTATTTCCATATTGGTAAACGGGTACAATATGTCTGATGAAAAATATGCTTATGGCAAATACGGTTACGGATATGGCTATGGGCATAAAGACAATAAATAGTATTTTTCTTTTCACTCAACAAAAATACCGCATAAAAGAAATCTTAATATGGGAAGATTTCTCTTGCGGTATTTTTTTATTTTCAAAACCATTTTCTCTTCTTTTTAGGCTCTTGCTTGTATATCTCGGCAAAAGTCTTTTTCTCTTTTATTATTTGATAAATAATTCCCCAGTCGGGAAGCCCTCCCAGATTACGGTCGTCAATAAATAAGTCTACCTTTAGTTTCCGGGAATAATCTTTATCTGTCATTTCTTCTTCCGGATAGTCTTTGTTTACTGCATAAAACTCAAGTCCTCGTGCCCTGCACCATTCTACGGCTTCTTCCAGGAGTTTACCTTCGCGTACACTCCATAATATCAGCCAATGTCCCTCTCGTTGTAACAGTTTCAGGGTTTCAATCGCAAAGGGAATTTCTTTGCCAATGCGTGGATAACAATGCTCTACAATGGTTCCGTCAAAGTCTACAGCTATTCTCATTTCATTATTTCTTAGGTGTTATTGTTGACAAATGTACATATAAATAGCCAAAAAAGACTATCTTTGCGCTGAATTAATACATAAAAACAGAAAATTTACATGAACAATTCCCCTCAAAGTGCTACCAAAGGATTCACTAAAGCCTTTTGGGTCAGCAACACAGTCGAACTGTTTGAACGCATGGCTTACTATGCTGTGTTTATCGTTCTCACGATCTATTTATCCAGTATTTTAGGTTTTAATGATTTAGAAGCAAGTATGATATCCGGTCTTTTCTCCGGTGGATTGTATTTGCTTCCTATTTTTTCGGGAGCTTATGCTGATAAGATAGGTTTCCGCCGGTCTATGATCATTGCCTTTTCACTTCTTTCCATTGGATACTTGGGATTAGGAGTATTACCCACCCTGCTTGAATCGGCGGGGCTGGTTACTTATGGTGAAGTAACCCGTTTCTCCGGTTTGCCGGACAGCAATGCCCGTTGGATGATAGTTCCTGTCCTGACTATACTTATGATAGGAGGCTCTTTTATCAAATCTATCATTTCTGCATCAGTAGCCAAAGAGACAACAGAAGCTACACGTGCACGGGGTTACTCCATTTTCTATATGATGGTAAATATTGGTGCTTTCACCGGTAAAACCATTATTGATCCACTGAGAAACTTTATAGGTGAGCAGGCGTATATTTACATCAATTATTTTTCCGGTGGCATGACATTGCTTGCTCTTCTGGCAGTGATTTTCTTCTATAAATCAACACATACGGCGGGTGAAGGAAAAAGTATGCATGAAATCTGGCGTGGTTTTGTACGAATCATGACTAATTGGCGATTACTGATTCTTATTTTAATCATTACCGGATTCTGGATGGTGCAACAACAATTGTATGCCACTATGCCGAAGTATGTTATTCGTATGGCGGGCGAAACAGCGAAGCCGGGGTGGATTGCTAATGTTAATCCTTTTGTGGTGGTTTGTTGTGTCAGTTTTATTACCCGGTTGATGGCAAAGCGTACCGCTATCACTTCTATGAATATCGGTATGTTTCTGATTCCGGTTTCAGCATTATTGATGGCTTGTGGTAACCTGCTTGGAAATGATATAATATCCGGCATGACTAATATTACCTTAATGATGATTGTTGGTATTGTAATACAGGCGTTGGCTGAATGTTTTATTTCTCCGCGCTATCTTGAATATTTCTCTTTACAAGCACCTAAAGGCGAAGAAGGAATGTATCTGGGATTCAGTCATCTGCACTCATTCCTCTCTTCTATCTTTGGTTTTGGGCTGGCTGGTATTTTATTAACGAAATATTGTCCGGATCCAATTTTGTTTGAATCACATGAAGCATGGGAGGCTGCCAGTGTGAATGCTCATTATATCTGGTATTATTTTGCGGGTATAGGATTGGTAGCAGCTATTGCTCTTCTTATTTTCGCTAAAATCACCCAATCCATCGACAAAAAGAAGAAAGCATAAGGCATATTTTCTTCTTTTTTGTGTATATTTGCCGTCACTTTGCCACAAAAGTTGACGGCAATTTGCATTTTAAAGAAAAGGATACGAAATGAAAGTAAAATTTATAAGCCTGGCAAGTGGCAGTAGTGGAAACTGCTATTATCTGGGTACTGATACATATGGAATACTAATCGATGCCGGCATTGGAATACGAACGATAAAAAAGACACTGAGAGACATTAATGTAGCAATGGAGTCCATACGTGCTGTGTTTGTGACTCATGATCACGCCGATCACATCAAAGCTGTAGGACATTTGGGGGAAAAACTGAATATTCCGGTTTATACAACGGCTCGTGTTCATGCCGGAATTAATAAGAGTTATTGTATGACGGAGAAGTTACATTCTTCTGTCCGTTATCTGGAAAAGGAACAGCCGATGGAATTGGAGGATTTCCATATAGAGTCTTTCGAAGTCCCTCATGACGGAACAGATAATGTGGGTTATTGCATTGAGATAGATGGTAAGATCTTCTCTTTCCTTACTGACCTTGGCGAGATCACTCCTACCGCTGCCAAATACATCCGCAAAGCCAATTACCTGATTCTTGAAGCCAATTATGATGAAGAGATGTTGAAGATGGGACCTTATCCGCAATATCTGAAAGAACGTATATCAAGCGGTACGGGACATATGAGTAATATAGCAACAGCCGAATTCCTGGCAGAGAACTTTACCGAAGATCTACGTTATATCTGGCTTTGCCACCTGAGTAAAGATAATAATCATCCGGAATTGGCATACAAGACTGTGGAATGGAAATTAAAGAACAAAGGAATCATTGTAGGTAAAGATGTGCAACTGCTTGCATTAAAGCGAAGTACGCCATCAGATCTGTATGAATTCGAATGAAAGCAATAAAAACGGCTAAAAAAGTTCCTGTTTTGTTTGGCTGAATAAAACAAAAAATCTACCTTTGCAAGCGCAAATGAGAAGATAAGCACTCTTAGCTCAGTTGGTAGAGCAACTGACTCTTAATCAGTGGGTCCAGGGTTCGAATCCCTGAGGGTGTACAAGCATTTTGTAAAATAAAAGAATCCGTTGTATTTTGAATAAATACAACGGATTTTCTTTTATTATTAATAGATTCTTTCTGTTTCTGGCTTATTCTAATGTACCATTTTCAGTCCTACTACTCCTGTCAGAATCAGCAGTACAAACAGCAGTCTGAATATATTTGTTGAATCATGAAAGAAGAAGATACCGATAAGAACTGTCCCTATTGCTCCGATTCCTGTCCAGATGACATATGCAGTGCCAATAGGAATTGTTCTCTGTGCAAGATATAGCAAGAAACCACTTGCTCCCATAGAAACAATGGATATGGTGATGAATAAATAGAAATATTTCTCATAAATACTTGCCAGTTTGAACCCCAAAGGCCATCCTATTTCCAGTAGCCCGGCTCCAATCAATAATAACCATGCCATAATTTAATTATTTAAAATTTTCAGTAAAGATATGAGCTTGGTTAGAAAAAGTAATTGATAATTATCAATTAAGTATTTTAATAGATAAAATCAGTTATATTTGTCGGACAAAATATAGTCATGTTATGGATATTACATCATTTTCCTGTCCTTCAAAGGATACCATTTTACAGAATACAATGAATAAATTGGAGTCTATATGGGATGAAATTTCCTATCCTAAAGGATTTATTTTGTTCACTAAAGATAAGATCGAACGTGATGTATATCTGATAAAGCAAGGTATCGCCAGGGCCTATATTGAAGTGGACGGAAGAGATATTACAATCTGGTTTGGGAAGGAAAATGATATTATTATATCTGCTCAGGGATATGTGAATGGTGAGAAAGGGTATGAGACGATAGAGCTTTTAGAGGATTCCGTGTTGTACAAAATGAATTTAAAACAGTTGCATGAATTGTATCAGCAAGATCTGGAAGTATGCAATTGGGCACGGAAATTCATAGAAAAAGAATTTGTAGGAACCGAACATCGCCTTATTTCCAGTTTGTCTATGACGGCAACCGAACGCTATCTCCGGCTTATGAAAGAGAAACCGGAGATTTTACAGCGTGTACAGTTGCGGCATATTGCTTCCTATCTTGGTATTTCATCGGAGCATTTGAGTAGGATACGTGCCAACACTAAAAGTATGACAATATAAATAAGGTATTCATGAATTACGGTAGGATCTGATTACTTTTGCCTTGCCAGTCGCCACACTACTTCTGCCTTTTTGGCCAGAATGAGTGAATCTGCATCGATTTTAACTACATTCAGGGTATCGGTTCCTGTAATGGTCTGTTTGTTGCCAATACTTTCATATCGCAGAGTCAGTGTCCAATTATCCAGATTCCAGTTTTTTATCAGTAAAGTTGCCATATTCACAGAACTGGCCGTTCCGTTTTGATTGAGTGTGAATCCTTGCATCTCTTTGAGATTTATAGGATTGGGTTCAAGCCAGGTTCCCTGAATATAGTAATAAGGAGAATGCACGGTAATTGTTAGCTCGTCGGCTTTCAGAATTTTAACTCCGTCTATATCTTCATGGGTACAGGTTACTCTGACAGAATCATTGAGTAATACTCCGGGCACTTTCTGTGGATTGGCATCCATTGTGCTGATGTTTACCGTATCTCCCTGATCAGAGATAATTGTCAGGTTGTTCATGCTTGCATCATACACGATTCCGTTAATGATTTGAGTGGCTGGAGCTTGTTTACATGAAATAATGCCAGCCAATAAAAATACTACTGAAGTCGACAGATAAACTAATTTTTTCATATTCAATTAATTTTAAAATAGTAACAATGAAACAAAGGTAGTATTTATATTTTTAAATTTACATTTTTACCCGAATAACTATACTCTCTCCCGAAAAGAAATGAAGGCGTTACACTAACCTGTATGAAGGGGAATTACAAGAGTGTACACTTATGTATTGCAAAAGTGTACAATGATACATAACAAGAATGTACATTTTTAATATGCAAAAGTGTATAGTCTTTTATTGGTTGATTATCAATGTGTTAGCGATGCAGTTTTCTTATTGGTCTTAAAGTTTTTTGTCGACTTAAGACAAATAAAAAAGGAGACTAAAAATAGTCTCCTTTTTGTACACCCTCAGGGATTCGAACCCTGGACCCACTGATTAAGAGTCAGTTGCTCTACCAACTGAGCTAAGAGTGCATTAGTATTATGCTTTTTTTGATTTCGGGTGCAAAGGTAAAGCTTTATTTTAAAATAGCAAACCTTGCAGCGATTATTTTTAAATTTATTTTCTTTCGCTTTGCTATCATTAAAAAATGAATTACATTTGCAACGATAAATTTAGTATTCACCCTTTAAACTATGGAAAGGGTATTAATTATGTTGGAGAAATAACACATCAAAATCAGGACTAAGCGGCTCATCGGGATGAAGAGCCCCAGTAATTTTATTATCTGAACACTCCGTGAAACTGCTGCCGGAGAAAAATTGATTAGTCCTGCAATCTTATTATTTTATTATTTAATCACTTCAGTGTGGTGAAGCGGGGATGTTATGTTCTGTCTTCTTCTGCACTGCTAACAGGCATATTGCCTCATTACTCCGGAACATTATATGTTTATTCCGGGGATGAGATCAGTGTGCTATGCAAGAAATCATGGGAATACGTTTAAAAGATTTAAGCAAATTGGGATATACAAATAATGTGGCACGCAGTCTGGCTGTTGCCATTGTAAGCAAACATTGCAAGTATGAAAGTAAAGAAGAAATTCTGGTTCGTTTAGCAAATGTGCTTGATAATCCCGAAGCATATAAAAATGATGAAGTATGGGGGAAACTGGCGGAACACTTCTCTCCCACCATTACAGAAAGGAAGTTTCAAGTCTATGATCTGAGAGAAGTGCCGTTGGTGTACCAAACTTACGGTAACAAGTTTATAGAAAGTTCCGCCAAACAACAAATGGAACTGGCCATGCGTCTCCCGGTAACACTGGCAGGAGCGTTGATGCCTGATGCACATGCCGGATATGGTTTGCCTATCGGCGGTGTATTGGCAACGGATCATACAGTAATACCTTATGCCGTAGGAATGGATATTGGCTGCCGGATGAGTCTGACGGTTTTTGATGCGAAACCGGATTTTTTGAAACGATATGCTCATCAGACAAAAGTGGCATTAAAGGAATACACACATTTTGGTATGGATGGTGGATTAGAGTTTACACAGGAGCATGAAGTGTTGGACAGAGAAGAATTCCGATTGACGCCCCTGTTACAAAAGTTACATGGGAAGGCTGTCCGGCAATTAGGTACATCAGGACAAGGGAATCATTTTGTGAACTTCGGAGAACTGGAACTGGAGGCGGACAATGCTTTACAGTTACCTGCCGGGAATTATGTTGCTTTGTTGTCTCATTCAGGTTCACGTGGATTAGGAGCTGCTATTGCACAACATTATAGTTTTCTGGCACGTGAATCTTGTAAATTACCTCGCGAAGCCCAGTGTTTTGCTTGGCTTGATCTCCATTCGGAAGAGGGACAAGCATACTGGATGAGTATGAATCTTGCCGGAGATTATGCTCGGGCTTGTCACGAAAGGATTCATCTTAATCTTGCCAAAGCCTTGGGATTGATCCCGGTTGCTAATGTAAGCAATCACCATAACTTTGCCTGGGAGGAGGAAATAGCACCCGGTAACTTTGCCATTGTTCACCGCAAGGGAGCTACTCCGGCTTATAAAGGCCAACCCGGACTTATTCCGGGTAGTATGGCTACTCCCGGATACCTGGTCTGTGGTAAAGGAGTACGTGAATCTCTCTTTTCGGCCTCTCATGGTGCCGGACGGGCGATGTCAAGACAACAGGCCCAAAGCACCTTCACACAGTCCGCTTTAAAGAAATACCTGGCACAAGCGGGTGTAACCCTTATCGGAGGCAGTGTGGAAGAGATGCCTCTTGCCTATAAGGACATCGAAAGAGTGATGCGGGCACAGGAAAACCTGGTAGAGATACAAGGGCGTTTTATGCCCCGTATCGTAAGAATGAATAAAGAATAATTAAATAAAAACAAAATGTTATCAGAAAAATATGGTCGTACGTATCACTTTCCTTTCTCACCGGGAACTACAAGTGACGACCGCATCAACCATACTTATAGGGAAGATATCCAGCGGATTGACACGCTTGTATATACCGAAAAATTGGACGGTGAGAATAATTGCCTGAACAGCGTCGGCGTATTTGCACGGTCACATGCTGCACCTGCTACTTCTCCATGGACACGACAACTGCGTGAGCGTTGGGAATTAATGAAGCATGATTTGGGCAGTCTTGAATTATTTGGTGAAAATCTGTATGCTGTTCACTCTATTGAATACAAACGGTTAGAATCGTATTTCTATGTTTTTGCCGTGCGTTGCCTCGATAAATGGTTATCCTGGGAAGAGGTAAAGTTTTATGCTGCTATGTTTGATTTGCCAACGGTTCCCGAATTGGGATTGGAGTCCGTTGCAGAACTTCCTCAGGAACAATTTAGGCAGCAGATACTTACGCTTGCCCGGCAACCGGGAGTCTTTGGTACAAAAGATCCTTTTACCGGAGAAGATTGTACACGTGAAGGGTTGGTAGTGCGGAATACAGATGAATATCCGGTTAGCGAATTTGCACACAATGTATTTAAGTATGTGCGCAAAGGACATGTGAAAACAGATGAGCATTGGACACGTCACTGGAAGCGTGCCCGGCTTTTCTGGGAGTTTAATGAAAATAAAGAAAAATATGATTTGGACATTAACAGATAAGAAAGATCGTAGCTCGCTCGAACTACAATTCGAATGGTTACGCGATATGAATGGGATTCCTCAGGACCAGTTTCATCATGCCGAAGGAGATGTGGCTACACATACCTGGCGGGTGATAGAAGAATTACAGAAACTACCCGGCTATCTTGCCCTTACAGAGCAGGACAAGGAAATACTTTGGACGGCTGCACTACTGCATGATGTAGAAAAACGTTCTACTACAGTCATTGAGGAAGATGGCAGTGTCACTGCCAAAGGGCATGCCCGTAAGGGAGAATATACTGTGCGTACGCTTTTGTACAAGGATACATCAACTCCTTTTATCATTCGTGAAAAGATAGCATCACTTGTAAGGTTTCACGGGCTCCCTTTATGGCTGATGGAAAAGCAGGATCCTGTGAGACAGGTTGCCAAGGCAGCTTTCAGAGTGGACACTTCGCAACTCCGTTTACTTGCCGAAGCTGATATAAAAGGACGTATCTGTCAGGATAAAAATACTTTGATGGAATCGCTGGAGTTATTTGAAATCTTCTGCCGTGAGCAGGGGTGCTGGAAAAAGAGCAGAGAATTTACCACTGATCATGCCCGTTTTCGTTACTTTCACACGGAAGAAAGCTATATAGATTACATTCCGTATGAAAAGTTTAAGTGTAATGTTGTTCTGTTATCCGGGTTACCGGGAATGGGAAAAGATCATTATCTTGAAACGTCCGGTATAGCTCTTCCTGTTATCAGCCTGGATGATATTCGCCGGAAGAATAAACTGAGTCCTACTGACAAATCGGCAAATGGATGGGTGGTGCAGGAAGCTAAAAAGATAGCCCGCGCTTATTTGCGTAAAGGGCAGGATTTCATATGGAATGCAACTAATATTACTACTCTGATGCGCTTTCAGCTTATCAACCTCTTTGCCGGGTATGGGGCTCGTGTTAAAGTGGTTTATGTTGAGAAAGAGTATTCTGTTTGGCGAAAGCAGAACCGTGAAAGGGAATATCCGCTTCCGGAGAGTGTGTTGGACAGTATGCTTGGTAAGCTTGAGGTACCTCAATTGACGGAAGCTCACGAAGTGGAGTATCTGGTAGAGAATGAGATAAATAAAAAAGATTTTCTATGAAATAATACATCGGATGCTTGACTTTTAGTCAAAAAAACAGTATCTTTGTAATTGTAATCATAAAGTAGATTCAGTTAGAATACTTGTAAAGGAGAAAGCTATGGCTTTCTCCTTTATTTTTTTATACCGGCTTCTGAAGGTATATAGGCAGGTATCTATTGCAGTTTTTCCCGGTACTTATTCAAAATTACATGGTATGTTACGGTTCGTTTGTTACTATGTTACGATGCATTTCTCGGTATGTTGCGATGTAAATGCTATTGTGTTGCAATGCAACTGATATTATCTTCTGAGAAAGTCGCTTTCAGGTTAATAATCAATAAATCAGCTCTTGACAAAAACACGTTTGGAGGTAGTGGATAACAAAAACAATTTTCCCTTCCGTGATGTTAATATACTATCAGATTAATATAATAATAACATGATGAATAAAATTGATATTCCCGATAAAGGAAAAAGAAAAAGAGTAGTTATTGTAGGCGGTGGTTTTGGAGGATTAAAGCTGGCACGCAAACTAAAAAATGACAATTTTCAAATTGTTCTGTTAGACAAAAATAATTATCATCTGTTTCAGCCTCTTCTTTATCAGGTAGCTACAGCCGGTATAGAGCCGAGTGCAATCTCTTTCCCTTTCCGTAAGATTTTTAAAAAGCGTAAATATTTTCATATTCGTATCTGTGAAGCCCAGCGGGTTATTTCTGAACAAAATATGTTGGAAACTTCCATTGGAGCTATTGAATACGACTATCTGGTAATTGCAACCGGATGTTATACCAACTATTTCGGTAACGATAAGATGGCTCTCCATACCATGTCTCTCAAAACAACGGCAGAAGCTCTCTATAACCGTAACCAAGTACTGGAAAGCTTTGAGAAAGCGCAGAACACGAGTAATTTGAAAGAACGGGAAAAATTGATGACGTTTATAATTGTAGGTGGCGGAGCTACCGGAATAGAACTTTCGGGTGCATTGGCAGAGATGCGTAAGTTCATTTTGCCACAAGATTATCCCGATCTGGATATAGAGCAGATGCGTATTGTCCTTATCGATGCAGGCCCTCGCCTACTCTCGGCTTTCTCCGAAAAATCGTCTACCGAAGTACATGACTATCTGGCAAAAAAAGGAGTTGAAATAAAGGTGGATTCCAAGGTGGTAGATTATGAAAATGATTTGCTTACTCTGGGAGATGGTACGGCCATACCTTCTACAAATATCTATTGGGTAGCAGGTGTGAAAGCTAACAGTCTTGAAGGACTTCCGCAGGACGCTTACGGACCGGGGAACAGACTGAATGTAGATGTTTTCAACAAGGTAGTCGGTACTAACAATGTATTTGCTATTGGTGATACTGCTCTAATGATTTCAGAAGATTATCCGAGGGGACATCCTCAGGTTGTTCAGCCGGCTATTCAACAGGCTAAGCTTCTTGTTCAGAATCTGAACAACATAGAAAAGGGACTTCCACTTAAACCTTTTGTGTATCATAATAAAGGTTCGATGGCTACCATCGGAAGAAATAACGCCATTGTAGAGTTGAAGAATATCCGTTTTGGTGGTTTTCCTGCCTGGGCAGTCTGGTTATTCATTCACTTAATGAGTATTGTAGGTGTAAAGAACAGACTTTTCATTTTCATAGACTGGATGTGGAGTTATTTCACTTATGACCCTTCGTTGCGATTAATAATAAAGCCTGTGAAAAGAGTAAAACCGAAGAAATGATATATGTTATGTTGCTCTCGTTTTAATAGATATGGGAAAGGGAATGTTTGCGATGACTTATTCCCTTTTTTATTAAGAATAGTATTAGAGTTATAATAGTTATGCTTCTAATATTTGGAACCGGGATGTATAAAATACCTCCGAAGTAATTGAATATACTCCGGAGGTGTGAGAAGATTTGTGGAAGTATATTGCTTCCTTATTCTATTTTATTATTTGTCATCCTCTTCAAAGTAGCCATATTCATGGAGTATGCCTCTACCTATTTCTTCGAGACAATCTTTGAAGAAATCTTTTACCTTTTTCATAACTTTATTCCTTTCTATTAATGTAATATATATCTAATAACAAAGGCTGGCAAAAAGAGTTTATACTTTTTATCTCTGTAATGCTTTATTTGATATGAATCAATTTAAACAATGTGAAGCTAAGGTTTGTTTATATTGTATAAATTATCAAACTAAAAAATGAAACTTATGATCTACAATTTTTTATTCCCCTCAAAGCTCAATAGTACAGGGGCATCTTTATTCTTACTTGCATTACGTATTTTCTTTGGTTTACTGTTGATGAATCACGGCATACAGAAATGGAGCAGTTATCAGGAACTATCCATAGCTTTCCCTGATCCGTTAGGTGTAGGTAGCCCGTTATCTCTGGGACTGGCTATCTTCGGAGAACTCGTTTGTTCAATGGCGTTTATCGTTGGTATATTATATCGTCTGGCTATGTTGCCTATGATTTTTACAATGGGCATGGCGTTCTTTGTAATTCATGGTAATGATGCTTTTGCAGTAAAAGAACTGGCACTCATCTATTTAGTTGTATTTATATTGATGTATATATCCGGTCCCGGCAAGTTTTCTGTCGACTATTTATTAGGAAATGAGCTTCGGAAACGAAGAAAAAATGTAAAATAGAAATTGCACCATGTTTTGTTTCTATTAATTAAAAGGTTTATATTTGCAACTGTATAAAGGACTTATAGCTATTATAAGTCTTTTATCGTTTCACAAAATAACAACTAAAAAACAGAAATTATGAAAAAAAACAGATTGACATTGGTCGCAGCTTTTGCTCTGAGCGGTACTATTTTGTTTAGCTCATGTGTAGGTTCATTTGGTTTATTCAATCGTATTTCTTCCTGGAATCAGTCGGTAGGAAATAAGTTTGTAAACGAACTTGTGTTTCTTGCGCTGAACATCGTTCCGGTATATGGCGTTGCATATTTGGCGGATGCTTTGGTTATCAACTCTATTGAGTTTTGGAGCGGATCTAACCCGATGGCAAATGCAGGAGATGTAAAGAAAGTAAAAGGCGAAAATGGCAATTATCTGGTAGAAACTCTGGAGAATGGTTATTCAATTACAAAAGAGGGTGAGAAAACTGCTATGGAACTGATCTACAACAAGGAAGCAAATACCTGGAATGTAGTAGCTAATGGTGAGAGTACCGAACTTCTGAAAATGAACAATGATGGTACAGCGCAGATGTATTTGCCTAATGGCGAGTCAATGACTGTCACTCTGGATGTTCAGGGAACTCTTGCAGCACGTCAGATGGTAATGAACGGTCTGCTGTTTGCTGCCCGTTAATTTAATGCATAAAGAAATGTCAAAAGATGAAACATGCTCTGCACAAAGAGATGTTTCATCTTTTTTATTCACTAAATTATGAAAATACTACGAATATTCTCTCTCGTTGTTTTTATGAGTTTGGTTACTGCCTGTCAGAAACAGGTACCTCAAAGTGAAGTTGTACGCAATGCAATAGCATTCTGTGAAACCTTTTATGATCTTGATTATGCGGCTACCAAAGAATTGGTTGCTCCGGCTTCCCTCCCATATCTTAGTTATATGGCTACAAACACTACGCAGGAGCTCATTGACAAGGTAAATGCAAAAGGGCCGGTTATTGTGACTGTAATTAGTGAGCAGATGAATCCGGAAGAAGGGCATGCAACTGTTATCTGTTCAGTAAAAAATTATCTGAAAGCTGATTTCTTCAATGGTACATCTGCTATTCTTACTGAGAAACAGGATACCATTCATTTGATAAAAGAGGGTGAAAGATGGTTGGTTAAAATGGATAACCCACTGCAAAGTGGAATGCAAAATCACGACTGAACTTAGGATGAATAATGGGCCAGCGGTCTTTACCATTTTTATAAGCCGGATTGATAGCTTTCATACCTCCGTCGAAGCGTAAAACAAAGAAATCCAGATCCAAACGTAAACCTAAGCCATAAGCAACGGCAATCTGCTTATAGAATTCATTGAACTTGAATACACCGCCCGGTTGATTGGCGTAATCACGGATTGTCCAGATATTACCAGCGTCGATAAAGGCGGCTCCCTGAAATTTCCAGAACAACTTACTTCGATACTCGATGCTTGCATCCAGTTTGATGTCGCCTGACTGATTCAGGAAGTTACCATCACCGGGAAATGAACCCGGCCCTAAATCACGTACAGACCATCCGCGTACACTGTTGGCACCTCCTGAGAAGTATTGCTTCTCAAATGGAATAGTCTTTGCATTGCCGTATGGAACCGCAATACCAAAACCAGCATGAAATGCCAATGAATTACGATTATCTATCCGGATATTCTTGGCAAAGTCAAAATCACCTTTCAGATACTGTGCATACGGAATGCCGAGAATGGCATATTCGCCATCATTGTTTTTTCGTATACTGATCGCTTTAGAGAATGCATATAAAATATTTCCTGCCGATTCTATATTGGCACGGATAGAATAAGAATTAGAACTGATGGTATTGTTCACCAAAACATTTCCGGCACTGTTATAATTATAACTATAACCCATGCGTACAATAAGCCGGTTCTTATAGTTGTATTCAAAAATATGATTCTGCCCCTTGTTGATATAGTCTTCGCGAAACTTCTGGGAGATCCAGGGTAAATACAGATAACCGATATCTATTAGGTCAATACGGTGTTGTGCCCGTTGACGCTGTGTCCATTTGTAACTCCACGAAGCCGAAGCTACTGTACGTGAGAATTCCGGGCGTAGCTGGTAACTATATTGCAAACCAAACTCTGTGGTAGCACGTATTTTACGTTTAAAATCAGAATTCAGAAAAGGAAATAAGAAGCTCGGAAAGTTTATACTCGTTTCTATACCATATTCTGTGTAGTTGTTACTATGATAGTCGCCTTGCAATCCGGTAATTGCTTCATATGCACCACGAAACTTCATCATAAATGTTTCGGAACCACGAAAGAGATTCCGATGCTGGAAAGATACGGAAGCTGCTGCTCCAAGATCACCGGCAGAATTTGTTCCTTCCAATTCAAAAGAGATTGATTGATGTTTACTTTTGGTTAGCATCACATAACAATTCAGTAATGTACTGTCTCCTGCCAGAGTTTCAAAGAAACGGATATTGGTGTATTTCAATGCTGGCAGGCGTCCGAAGTTTGAGTAAGTACGTTGTACATCGCGTTCGTTATACAGATTTCCTGGAAAGAACAGTAGATTATCTGTCAATACTTTAGGTCGCAGATATAACTTATCTTTATAATAGATGGGATAACCATTGTAATGTATGGAGTCATTAATTTCAATACTACTCAATGCAGAAGACTGGAGAACATCATAGTCTGTGATAAAATTTATTTTGTTGATGTGATATTGATTATGTGCTTTGGGGGTATCAGTAGTGTGCGTTTTATAAGGTTGCAGATGTAAAGTAAGATCCACGAGATAAGTGTTACGCACGGTATCAGCAGTATATGAAATATAGTCTTTATTGAATTTATAGTATCCGTTACGCAATAGATGATCCGTTATTCGTTGCCGTTCTGCGTCCAATACATTTACGTCAAACAACATACCTTCTTTCAACAAAGTATTAGCAGAATCTTTCTGCATATACTCACCTACTTTGGGGTCACTAATGTCATATTTCAATGTACGTACAGTATAAGGCTTACCTGTAGCTACCTCATAATATAGTTTCAGTTTCTTTTTCTTTGTTTTCGTTGTACATTTAACGGAAGCACTCATATATCCCATATTTTGGACAGCTTTTGTTATTTCCTCCTGTGAGCGTTGTGCTTCGTTTTCGTTGTAAATAACCGGAGCATCTCCTATTTTACGAAGAAATTTATTGTACCATTTGCTGGAATCACGCCCTGAAAGATCATAAACATACAACTGTGTTTTTATCAGGCTAAACCATTTTGCATTGGGATTTTGACGTACATAATTACGCAGGCTGGAAGATTTTACGTCTTTGTTGTCAGTAGATACTTTAACTTCGTCCAATAAATAATAACCATCCGGCACAAACTTGGTAGCGGAACACGAAGCCAGCGTCAGAATGGCAAAAGAAAGTAACGTGTAAAGATATCCTCTCCTCATAGGGTTTTATTAGTTGCCTCAAATACCCTACAAATATAGGCGAATTTTTCTGTATGGGGAAATAATAAATGCTAATTCGCCCCTAAGAAGTTGCTACAACATCGTGGGGGCGAACTATTGGTGATTTCAATGTTTTATCTCTGACCGCCGTTTATTTCAGACGGAACATAACTGGTACGGTATATTTTACACGTACCGGTTCACCTTTTTGTGTCCCCGGTTTCCATTTCGGCATTTCATTGATCACACGCAAGGCTTCCGCATCCAATTCAGGATCAACACTGCGAATTACTTTTGCATTATCAATACTGCCATCCGTATTAACAATGAATTGTACGATAACACGACCTTGTGTTCCTTTGGTTTCAGCTCCTTTCGGATACTGTAGGTTTGCAGCCAGATAGTCCATCAGTGCCTTATTGCCTCCTTTGAATTCCGGCATTTCTTCTACCATATCGAAAACAGCATTGGCGATGTCTACTGTATCCGGTTTGACTTCTGTCGGGATGTATTTTACTTCCACTTTTTCTTCTGTTGATTCTTCTTTGGCTGTGTTTGTACAGTTACTGAATAGAATCAACAAAGCAGTTACAGGAATAAACATGAGGTATTTGCTTCTCATGATGTTACGGGTTCTTTTTCTGTTTAACATTTTAATTCGGTTCTTTAAAGGTAATACACTAAAGTTATTATATAAATTTGCTGCAGCCAGTTGATTCTGTTTGAGACCTAAAAGATGATATTGATAAGTTTTTCTGTCGTAACCGCTCGTCACCACCTTCCTGTCGGCAAGATACTCATGGTTAATACGCATTTCGCTTCGTATGAGCCAGGCAAAAGGATTGAACCAGCAAAGAATAATTATGAGTTGTGCCAATAATATATCCGCCGAGTGAAGTTCGCGTACATGCGTCTGTTCATGTACCAATATCTCTTTTGTCTCTTTTTCATTATACATACCTGGATACACACAAATCCACTTAAAGAAAGAATAAGGCTCTTGTTTTTCTTTGGGCTGGCATATGCGGATTCCATCAATATATACTTTTTTACTATGATGAAGTATGATACAGGTTTTGCTGATTTCCAGCAATGTACGGGTTAATAAGATAATCACTCCTGCTATGTAAAGGCCTGTAAGAACTATTGTAACCAATGGAAAAGATGATGCATTATCAGCTGTTTCACTTACGATTATTATTTCGGGCAATACCTTTTGATATAGGGTGTTTACTACGCCGGTTACATTATTGTCTACTATCATCCAGGCAGAAAGATCAAACAAAGGATATGTGAATGCGATGATATAGATTAAAATCAACATCAGTCTGCGTAATCCAAAGAAGGTATCTTTACTAAACAATAATTTATAAAAGAAGTACAGCACAACTAATGCTATATTTACCTTCATGAAGTATAGAATAAAAAGTGTCATATCTCTGGTTGTTTTTAAGATTCTTCGTCTTCAATGATATTAATAAGTTCTTTCAGTTCCTTTTTGCTGATTTTACGATCTCTCACAAAAAATGAAACCATTTCTTTATAGGATCCGGTAAAATAATTACTTACCACTCCACTAAGAAAATAACGCTTGTAATCACTCTCTTTGATTATGGGATGATACTGAATAGAGTTGCCCAGTTTGAAAGGAGACAGATATTGTTTCTTCTCTAAATTACGTACTACAGATGCCACACTGGTATAAGGAGGCTTTGGGGCAGGCATTTGATTCAGTACATCTCTTATAAAACTTGGGCCTATCTTCCAAAAGTAAAGCATTACTTCTTCTTCTTGCTGTGTAAGTCTTTCCATTTTATTTTTATTTACTACTGATAACCAGTCTACTATTTTTAAGCAAATCTACGATAATTAAGTAGATAGTATATATTTATTGGTATAAATAATGTTAATCATAAAAAAAAAGATATAGAAAAAGAATCGTGAGAAAGTGGTATATTGGAAATATCTTTATAGCTTTGCCGTAAATATCAGGTTTATATGGCACTATTAAGCAAAAATAAAATAAAGTACATTCGCTCATTGGAGTTAAAAAAGATACGTAAAGAAGAGAAAGTCTTTCTGGCTGAAGGTCCGAAACTGGTGGGTGATTTACTTGGACACCTTTCTTGTACCTTTTTGGCTGCTACTCCTTCCTGGTTACGAGAACACGCATCTGTTCAGGCAGATGAAATAGCAGAAGTTACTCAGGATGAACTATCACGTGCCAGTTTATTGAAGACTCCTCAACAGGTACTCGCTGTATTCAGGCAACCGGAATATGTTTTAAATACTTCTATTCTTCGTGATTCGCTCTGTCTTGCCCTGGATGATGTACAGGATCCGGGAAACCTGGGTACAATTATTCGTCTTGCTGATTGGTTTGGCATAGAGCATATTATTTGTTCATCTAATACAGTGGATGTTTATAATCCTAAGACGGTACAAGCTACTATGGGCGGTATAGCCCGTGTAAAAACATATTATACTCCCCTGCCCGGCTTAATTCGTTCTCTTGGTGATATTCCTGTTTACGGAACATTTCTGGATGGAAAGAATATATACGGGCAGCCATTGTCCCGTAATGGATTGATTGTAATGGGAAATGAAGGAAATGGAATTAGTAAAGAGGTGGAGGCACTAATCAATCAGAAACTATATATTCCTAACTATCCTCAGGAGAGAGAAACTTCCGAATCGCTCAATGTAGCTATTGCTACAGCAATTGTCTGCGCCGAGTTTCGGCGACAGGCTGCATCATTGTAAAATCAAAAGGAAATAAAAGATAAGCGCAGAATTTATCTTTCACCTGGGTTAGTTCTATGACGCCCGGTAACCATTCTACCGATTCTATTTCTTCGGTAAGGGGGAAGAATCTCACAACGTATTCTCCCTCCATTTCTACTACCTGTTGTTTGAGAAAACCAGTATCTGGTGCATGCAAATAATGAGAAGCAAAGCGTTTCATTTTGTTAGTTTTGAAATTTACTGTGACCGGCGGCGTTGATTCATTTGCCGTTCTTGTCTTATTTCACGTTTCTCCATTTGTATGTGCTTCTCTACTTCGAGTTGCTCCGGTTTCACCTCATGTTGCAGATTGCTGCGACGGCGATTCATCTCTTCCGGAGTCAATCTTGGCTGAGGTTGCTGATCTACTTTCTCTATTGTATCGGCTGTTTCTTTTGAAGTAACCTCTTTCACTACATCCCGCTTAAGAGAATCTGTTTTTAAGGAATCATTCAAAACCGGCAACGTATCATTAGAGTGATAACGCATGAGTGTGATACCGTCAGTCAATAAAGTATGCGGTGTCTTTTTCTTTGGATAATAGATAAATCCTTTCACTTCTTTGATAGCTCCCAACGTATCCGATTGCAGGCGGATACGCTGTATCCCCGACTCTGTTACTCGTTTGGTTTCACTAATAATACTGTCATTTTCAAATTGAATCTGCATACCCATTAATGCAAACAGGGTCGTATCCGGTTTGGCACCTTCAAGGAAATGATAACGGACTTCCCATACCAATGTATCGCGTTTCTTGAAATTAGAATCCGAGGGTAGGACAAACGTCAGTTTATTATCTATCGGCATTCCCGTTAGGCGCCTCATACGTTGCCATGCCCATACATCAATGCTGTCGCCAGGAGTAGATGTCATTGGCTTTTTGTCGCGTATAGCAATTAAGTGATTGATCGAGTTTTGTTGTGCTTTTAGCCTTTTGCTAACTCTTTCATAGACTTTGGCCAGTACTTCCGTATTACGTGTATACCATACCATAGACGAATCGAAAACAGCTTCCGTTGTACCATATTTGCTAAATACAGCATTTGTATACAATACTTTTTTATAATTCTCATTGTATGGCAAATTATCACCCATTGCTTTCGCTATATGATAATCATATAACAAATTTTCCATTGTTGCTTCCGGAAGAACTCCATCGGGTCTTTTAACCTTACAACCAACAACGAATACCACTAACAGGCATATGATATACAACCGGCACCGGAAATCTCTTTTCATTTTCTGTCTTAGTCCTTTTTTTCGTGTGAGTGATAAGACTCATTCAGATATTTACTATAAAAAAGAAGCAATGCGATGATACCACAACTGATAGCGGCATCAGCAAAATTAAAGATGGGACTAAAGAATATAAAATGCTCTCCCCCAACAAACGGTATCCATGTAGGCCAGGTAGTATCAATAATCGGAAAATAAAACATATCTACTACCTTTCCATAAAACCAGGTGGAGTATCCTCCCCCTTCAGGCATAAAACTGGCAATTTGTGAATGTGTACTCTCGTTAAACAGTACTCCATAAAATACGCTATCAATAATATTTCCCAGTGCTCCGGTAAGAATCAAAGAAACACAGACAATGTATCCCGTTTTAAATCCTCTCTTTACAATCTTATACAGATACCATCCTATCAATGCTACGGCAATAATACGGAAAGTGGTAAGGAATAGTTTTCCAAAGATCTCCATACCAAATGCCATCCCATTGTTTTCTGTAAAATAGATATAGAACCAGTTGGTAATCCGAATACTTTCGTGCCAGTACATATGGGTCTTAATCCAAATTTTAATAATCTGGTCTATAATCAGCACCGAGAAGATAACGAGCAGGGCAATTTGTCCTTTCGTGAGTAGTTTTTTCATTTTGTTGAATACAAGTTATATAAGCTACGAGCTATAAGTTACAAATTACAAGTACTTTGCAAATAACGCACAGCACATGTGATTTGTAGCTTATAGCTCGTCACTAATTTTATTTCTTGCCACTATTCTTTGCTTCAATGCTGAGTGTAGCATGAGGCACAGCACGCAGGCGCTCTGCAGGAATCAACTTTCCTGTTTCACGGCAAATACCATACGTTTTGTTTTCAATACGTACAAGAGCAGCCTGCAATCCTTGAATAAACTTCAGTTGACGTTGTGCCAAGCGAGTCGTTTCTTCTTTTGACAGTGTGTTAGCTCCTTCTTCCAGTACTTTGTATGTGGGTGATGTGTCATCAGTATCGTTTCCATCAAGCCCCATCAGACTGAGTTTCAACTGATCGTAATCACGTTGTGCCAACTCCAGTTTCTCCATTATAATGGCACGGAACTCCTCAAGTTCCGCATCCGAATATCTTGTCTTTTCTGCCATAATTTTTACTTTTTAGAGGTTATTGGTATTAGAATTATTCTTTTACTACATTGACAAATAAAGAAAAGTCATCGAAATTAAGCTCCGTAGCGTCTTTTACCTCATCTGCCAAAGTCAGGGATGTACCCAAAACTTGGTTACAAATATAATTATTATATTCTGTTACCGCATCATCTGTCTGTGGATTTTTAGAGATTGTTATCCGAATCTTATCAGTTATTTCAAATCCACTTGATTTACGAATATTTTGAATGCGGTTCACTAATTCACGGGCAATACCTTCACGACGAAGCTCTTCAGTAACGGTAACTTCAAGAGCAACTGTCAGTTTACCTTCATTAGCAACCAGCCATCCCGGAATATCTTCACTGAAGATTTCCACATCTGACGTTTCTATCACAGCCTCTGTTCCATCCAGATTCAATGTATATTTACCATTCTTTTCCAGTTCGGCAATAGCCTCTTGTGACATTTCTGCAACAGCAGCAGCTACGGCCTTCATCTGCTTTCCAAACTTCGGACCTAGTTTTTTGAAATCACATTTTACTTTCTTCACCAATACACCGGCAGCACCATCTACAAAATTGATATCTTTTACATTCACCTCATTCATAATCAATGCTTTTACCGCTTCGATGTGAGCCTTCTGCTCCTCGTCTATTACAGGAACCATAATACATTGCAACGGTTGGCGAACTTTAATGTTTACTTTACGGCGCAATGCCAATACCATTGAAGTGACGTCCTGTGCCATTTGCATACGTGCTTCCAGCCCTTTGTCTATCATCTCTTCATTGTATTCAGGGAATTTAGCAAGGTGAATAGAAACGACATTGTCACGTCCGGTAGCAGCAATCAAGTCGCTATATAAACGATCTGCATAGAACGGGGCAATCGGTGCCATTAGTTTGGCTACTGTTTCAAGACATGTGTACAGCGTTTGATAAGCAGACAGTTTATCTTGTGTGAACTCACCTCCCCAGAAACGTTTACGGTTCAAACGAACATACCAATTAGATAGATTATCGTTCACAAAATCCGAGATCAGTCGTCCTGCTTTGGTCGGTTCGTATTCATTATAACAAGTATCCACTTCTTTAATCAGTGTATTCAGCACAGAAAGTATCCAGCGATCTATTTCCGGACGTTCTGTCATAGGTACATCTGCTTCCTTGTATTCAAATCCATCGACATTGGCGTATAACGCGAAGAATGAATATGTGTTATATAAAGTACCGAAGAATTTACGACGAACTTCTTCGATACCATCTATGTCAAACTTCAGGTTATCCCATGGCGAAGAATTCGTTATCATATACCAACGCAACGGGTCAGAACCATATTTCTCAATTGTAGAGAACGGATCAACAGCATTGCCCAGACGTTTGGACATTTTATTGCCATTCTTATCTAATACCAGACCGTTAGAGATAACAGCTTTATAAGATATGGTATCGAATACCATTGTTGCAATAGCATGTAGTGTAAAGAACCATCCGCGTGTCTGGTCCACACCTTCTGCGATAAAATCTGCCGGATATACCTCATGGCTATCCAGCAATTCTTTATTTTCAAAAGGATAGTGAATTTGTGCATAGGGCATAGCACCTGAATCAAACCATACGTCGATAAGGTCTGTTTCACGTTTCATAGGCTTTCCGTCTTCGGATACCAGGATGATATCATCCACATATGGACGGTGCAAGTCTATTTTATCGTAATTATCATCTGTATACTGTCCCGGAACGAATCCTTTTTCTTTGTAAGGATTAGATTTCATAAATCCGGCAGCTACCGATTTCTCTATTTCATTGTATAGTTCCTCTACTGATTCAATACATATTTCACTACTGTTATCTTCCGTACGCCAGATAGGCAACGGAGTACCCCAATAACGAGAGCGGCTCAGGTTCCAGTCATTCAGATTTTCCAGCCATTTACCGAAACGTCCTGTACCGGTAGATTCCGGTTTCCAGTTGATTGTTTTGTTCAGCTCTATCATACGGTCTTTGCAGGCAGTAGAACGAATAAACCAACTATCCAGCGGGTAGTACAATACCGGTTTGTCCGTACGCCAGCAGTGCGGATAGTTGTGGACATGCTTTTCTATTTTGAATGCCAGGTTGTTGGCTTTCATCATCATGCAAATACTTACATCCAATGACTCGTCCTGCTCAGTAAGATTCGGATCATAGGCATTCTTTACGAAACGGCCTGCATATTCTTTATATAGTTCAACGTTAACCCGTTCTTTTACAAACGCTTCGTCCAGTTCATTTAAAGTATAGAATTTACCGGTAAGGTCTACCATAGGACGGAGTTCGCCTTTCTTATTGATTAACTGCAAAGGAGGAACGCCGGCTGCTTTTGCTACCTGAGCATCGTCTGCACCAAATGTCGGAGCAATATGTACGATACCTGTACCATCCTCAGTAGTTACATAATCACCCAAGATGACGCGGAATGCACCTTCACCTGGGTTAACCCATGGGATCAGTTGCTCATATTCCATACCTACAAGGTCAGTACCTTTGTATTCGGCTATCACTTTGAACGGAACCAACTTGTCCCCCGGTTTATAATCTTCAAGCTTCAGTTCAGCAGCTTTTGGATTAAAGTGAGCATTCAGTAATTGTTTTGCTAATACCACTGTAATTGGCTGGCCGGTATATGCATTGTATGATTGTACAGCTACATAATCTATCTTAGGACCTACACAAAGCGCAGTATTTGAGGGCAAAGTCCATGGCGTAGTAGTCCATGCAAGGAAGAAAGGAGTCCCCCACTCTGTCATTTCAGGTTTCGGGTTCTTCATCTTAAACTGTGCTACTACAGTCGTATCTTTCACATCGCGATAGCAACCCGGTTGGTTTAACTCGTGTGAGCTTAATCCTGTTCCGGCAGCCGGAGAATAAGGTTGAATGGTATATCCTTTGTAAAGTAGTCCCTTTTTATATAACTGTTTCAATAGCCACCACAAGGTTTCGATATAACGGTTATCATACGTGATATACGGATGTTGCATATCCACCCAATATCCCATTTTATGAGTCAGATCTTCCCATTCTTTGGTGAATTTCATCACATCTTTACGGCAAGCTGCATTATATTCGGCCACGGAAATACTCTTACCGATATCCTCTTTAGTGATACCCATCGCTTTTTCCACACCCAGCTCTACAGGCAATCCATGCGTATCCCAACCGGCTTTACGTTTTACCTGATAGCCTTTCATTGTTTTGTATCGGCAGAAAATATCTTTGATAGAGCGAGCCATCACATGGTGAATGCCCGGCATACCATTAGCTGAAGGAGGTCCTTCGTAAAATACAAACGAAGGGCAGCCTTCACGTTCTGTCATACTCTTGGCGAAAACCTGGTTTTCGTCCCATTTTTTCAATACGTCCTTATTTACCTGTGAAAGGTCGAACTGCGAATATTCGGCGAACTTCTTGCTCATGACTATAGATACGATTTTACTATTTACAATTACAGTTGGAGGTACCCTCCTTATTTTAAGGGTGCAAATGTACAAAAACATTCGTTTGCATACAAGAAAAGGCTTTTTAATTTCAATCCGGTAGAAATAGCCCTCTTGTGAAAAGACTCTAAAAAGCAGTAACCGGATAAAAACAAATCACGTTAAACCTTGTTGTAGTGGAAATTTTTAAAATTATATAGAATTATGAATTACGGTATAAGCGTGTTATTCAGAGCTATTCCATTGGCAATGGCTTTGTTATGTTTCGGCTACGGGACATTTATTTATGTATTGGGGGACGATCCTAACCGTTTGGTAGCAGGTCCTGTTGTATTTTCATTGGGTATGATTTGTATTGCACTTTTCGCTACGGCTGCTACTATCATACGTCAGATAATTCATACATATGGGCGAAATTCTCAATATGCTTTGCCTGCCATTGCCTATTTGGTTGCCGTAATTACAATCATTGGTGGTGTTGTTCTATTCACTTCCTCTGATGACTCCCATTCATTCGTTGCCGGGCATGTAGTGACCGGAGTAGGGTTAATTACAATTTGTGTGGCAACTGCTGCTACTTCTTCCACCCGTTTTTCCTTAATTCCCACCAATGCGAAAGATACCGGGCATAATGTTCCTCAGAAGGCTTTTACAGCTGGGCAAGAACGTGTATTAAAAGGAATAGTAGTTATAACGTCTGGTGTTGCCTGGATATGGGCTTTCCTTCTGTTAGGGCAGAGTGAAATACATCCCGCTTACTTCGTAGCTGGGCATGTAATGGTGGGGCTTGCTTGTATTTGTACCAGTCTGATTGCTTTGGTAGCAACTATTGCCCGTCAGGTAAGGAATGTATATTCGGTTACAGAACGTAACCGATGGCCCAAACTGGTACTGTTAATGGGGGCTATTTCTTTTATTTGGGGGGTGTTTGTTATCTTTGCCGATTCGAGCACTACAAACGGAGTAATTGGTTATATAATGATTGGATTAGGATTGGTTTGCTACAGCATTTCCAGCAAAGTAATTTTGTTGGCCAAAGTTTGGCGACATGAGTTTGCTTTATCCAGTCGTATTCCGATCATTCCTGTTCTGACAGCATTAACATGTTTGTTTTTGGCAGCTTTTACCTTTGAATTAGGAACTATTCACGAAGATTATTTCATTCCTGCCCGTGTTTTGACTGGTTTGGGAGCTATCTGCTTTACTCTTTTTTCCATTGTTAGTATTTTGGAGAGTGGTACATCTTCTAAATAGCGAAAAATATTATTTATCTGTTAATAATGCCGGTAATCGAAGACTTTTCTTTGATTGCCGGCTTTTTATTATTTATGCGAATCATCAGTTAGATATCGGGTTCAAGGCTAAACGGATTTCAACTACTGTTGCATTATTCATAAATCCAAAGCAACTTTCATTCCCCTTTGATTTATCTATTAAATTTAATCCAAGATTGTACTTAATACAATTTAATTCTTACTTTGTACGTTTATATACATAATTTTAATTAGCTTTGTGGCGTTAAACGAAAAGCATCATGCACAAGCAATCATTATTTGCAACGTTTTACTATGCATTAGCAGTATTGTTGCAGGCAACGACAGATAATTTCCCGCTTCCTTTTTTTGCATTTCTTTTAAATGTGATTTTGGCTATGGCGTGGAGATGTCTGTTACGGTGTTTGTACAGAGAAAACAGTAAACTGATATTATCCCGTCTTTTTATTAGTATCACACATAAGTATACTTTTTTAATATTAATTGGATGCAATCTGATCATTCGTATGTTTCCTCAGTTGTCTGATGTAGATGTTGTCTTTATGTCCGTTGATTTATAAAAATCGCAATAACTAACTAAAAAAGAATGCACAATGAAAAAGAGCACAAAACTAATTATCGCATCACTGGTAGTAGTCGGTTTTCTGGCTGTCACCTATTGCGTGGTAAACAGAGCTCCATCACAAGAGCTTACTGCTGATGCACAAATGCAGGAGATTATTACCTCCGGTGGTTGTTTACGCTGTCACTCTTCCAATCCCGACCTTCCTTTTTATGCAGACTGGCCCGTTGTCAACAGCATGATTATGAAAGATGTTGCTGCTGGTTATCGTACTTTTGACATGACAGAGATGGCTGAAGCATTAAAGGCTGGTAAATCTGTTGGTAGAGTAGCTTTAGCAAAGGTAGAGAAAGTAATGATGGATGGCAAAATGCCTTTGCACCAATATTATATGGTACATTGGGGATCTGCTACCACCGATGCAAAAAAAGAGATGGCACTTGCCTGGGTAAAACAACACCGTCTGGCGCATTATGCCAATGGACTTGCTGCTGCTGAGTTTGCTAATGAACCCATACGTCCCGTTGCGGATTCGTTACCGGTAGATATGAACAAAGTTATTTTGGGAGATATGCTATATCATGACACCCGTCTTTCGGCAGATAATAGCATCTCCTGTGCTTCTTGTCATGGATTGAACACCGGCGGTGTAGATAATAAGCGATATTCTGAAGGGGTCGGCGGACAATTCGGAGGTGTAAATGCACCTACCGTTTACAATGCAGCTTATAACTTCGTACAGTTCTGGGACGGACGTGCTAATACGCTTGCCGAACAAGCAGCCGGGCCTCCCCTAAATCCGGTAGAGATGGCTTGTCATTCTTTTGACGAAATTATAGCTAAGTTGCAGCAAGATGTTAACTTCACAAAAGCTTTTACGGAAGTATATCCGGAAGGTTATTCAGAGAAGAATATAACCAATGCTATCGAAGAGTTTGAGAAGACATTGCTTACTCCCAACTCTCGTTTTGACCGTTATCTGAAGGGCGAGAAGAGTGCAATCAACGATACAGAACTGACTGGATATGAGCTTTTCAAAAAGTACGACTGTGCAACATGTCATGTCGGTGAAACTCTTGGTGGACAATCTTATGAGCTGATGGGAGTGAAAAGAGATTATTTCGCTGATCGTGGATTGGAAATGACTGAAGAGGACAACGGGCGCTTCAAACAGACTAAAGCAGATCGTGACAAACACCGTTTTAAAGTTCCCGGTTTGAGAAACATAGCCCTAACAGCTCCTTATTTCCATGATGGAAGTATGAAAACAATGAAAGATGCTGTTGACTATATGGCGAAATATCAAGTAGATGCTATCTTATCTGATGGAGAGTTAGACGAGATTGTAGCATTTCTGGAAACTCTTACAGGAGAATATAAGGGTAAACCTTTGACTAATGATAATAGTAAGGAACTATAGATTCCGGACTCTTACAAATAATAAGGGGATGTATTGTTCAAATGCATCCCCTTATTTATTACTTCTATATGAATGGATTAGTTACGAGGCAAAGCTTCTTTTACTACCATTGCACGACCTTCATATTCAGCACCGTTCAGTTCTGAAATTACATGCTTAGCTTCATCGTCATTAGGCATTTCTACAAATGCGAATCCTTTAGATTTACGAGTGTCACGGTCGATGATCAGTTTTACTGAATCTACTGTTCCATACTCTTCCATTACCTGTCTCAGATCTGCTTCCTTAACACGATAGCTAAGGTTTCCAATGTACATGTTCATAAAATACAAAAAATAAAAATTGATAAATAAATTTAGAAACAAGAGAGGTTTGAAATTAAATCCGGATTCAACTGATTAGGTAGAAAATAGAGTATAATAAAACGATCAATTGTTTTCGGCGCAAATAACGTCATAATATTTGGAATATCAACTATAAAAGGGCATTTATTTTTCAATAAACGCCCTTTTTCATATTTTAGTATCTCTTTTTATTAATGCTTGCTTAGGTAGTCAGCCACTCCGTTTTCGGTTGCACTCATAGCATCCTTGCCTTTAGACCAGTTAGCCGGACAAACTTCACCGTATTCTTCAAAATGCTGCAACGCATCTACCATACGTAATACTTCATCTACATTGCGTCCTAATGGGAGGTCATTGATAACACAATGACGAACAATACCTTCTTTGTCAATTAAAAACAATCCACGGAAAGCTACCGGAGCCCCATCACATACCCAATTGCCATTTTCATCGGGAGCATAACTTCCAGCCAGTACTCCATAACTCTCAGAGATTGATTTAGAGAAATCGGATACAATAGGATATTTCACCCCCTGAATACCTCCTTCATTCTTCGGCATTTGCAGCCAGGAGTAATGTGAGTATTCGGAGTCCACTGAGCAACCTACCAAGGCAACATTCCGTTTTTCAAATTCGGCAAATTTTTCCTGGAAAGCATGCAGTTCGGTAGGGCATACAAATGTAAAATCCATCGGATAGAAGAAAAATACTACATACTTTTTACCTTTATATCGGTCCAGTGAGAAATTCGGAACGATTTCATGCCCATTGATTACTGCCGTGGCATTGAATTTCGGCGCTTGTTTTCCAATTAATGATCTCATAATTATCTTCTGTTTTAGATGTTATTTAATGATTACCGGAAAAACAAAGTACACTGGTCTTTGTTCGTAAAACAAAGATTAACGATACATAATATTTCTCTATTTAGATATGAAAACATATTCGTAAACTATTGAATATCAACGGTTATAAAAGTACGTACTTTGTACATATAAACTATGCATTTTAAGTATGTGTTAATAACCTAATTAACGCATACTTAAAATGCATAGTTTATATATGAGAGAACCTATATATTAAATTCCTTTTTTTCTATCTTTCCAAAGTTTACTCATATCTTCCAGAGTTTTACCTTTCGTCTCCGGTACCCAGCGTCCTACAAAGATAGCGGCAATTACACAGATAATTCCGTAAAGGCTGTATGCAAACATCGGACTGAAATCGTAGAGTGCAGGGAAGGTAGAGGATATAATATAGTTGAATATCCATTGGAATGCCACTGCAATGGCAACTGCTTTGCCACGGATTGTATTCGGAAAGATTTCTGAAATCAATACCCAGCAGATAGGCCCCCATGACATCATAAAGAAAGCTGCGTAAACGATAACGGATACTACCGGGAAGATACCTTTTATAGCCATACTATCACACAAAGCTACAGCAAAAGCCCCGAATGCCATACCGATGGAACCAATAATAAGCAGTGGTTTACGGCCAAACTTATCTACAGTAAAGATGGCAACCAATGTGAAGATGATATTTACAATACCCATGATGACCGTTTGCATCATACCCCCACCCTCAGCACCGGCATTTTCAAAAATACGCGGAGCATAGTATAGTACAGCATTAATACCGATAGCCTGTTGGAATACAGAAAGCAGAATTCCTATTACGATTACTGCAACACCATAAGTAAATAGTTTCTCTGTCTTCTCTTGAGAAGTGGCTTTGATTTCTGCTAATATTTCTTTTGCTTTCGAAGCACCATTTACTTTCTCCAGGATAGAGTATGCTTTCTGATCCTGATCTATCATCACCAGATAACGCGGAGTTTTGGGAACGAAGAATAGCAGCAGGCCGAACATGGCTGCCGGGAATGCCTCAGAGCCAAACATGTAACGCCATCCTTCATATACAGTCCACATATCAGACTCGCTACTGACAGAAAGAACACCTGTCATTCCGTCTTTATTGATGATCGGATTCTGATGATCGCCTATAATAAGATAGTTAACGAAATATACCACCAGCATACCGAAGATAATGGCAAACTGGTTACAGGAAACCAATGTTCCGCGAATATTGGACGGAGCTATTTCGGCAATGTACATCGGACATACAGCGGATGCCAGTCCTACTCCGATACCTCCTAAAACACGGTACAGGTTGAATGCAATAAGTAGATTCATATCAGCCTTACCGTATTCAAAAAACAAAAATTCGGGATAGTAAGAACCTAATGCAGAAAGAAAGAAAAGTACAGCTGCCAGTCGTAATGAGTTACGGCGTCCTAGTCGGGAAGCAAAGACTCCGGATAATGCCCCCCCCAGCACACAACCTATCAAAGCACTTGAAGAAGTGATACCGTGCATAACCTTGTCATACTGAAAATCGGTGGCAGTAAGGAAGAAGGCTTCAAGCCCTTTTTCTGCCCCTGAGATCACTGCGGTGTCATAACCAAACAGCAATCCGCCCAGAATGGCTACTGATGTTATGGAATATAGGTAGAGTTTGCTACCTTCATTTGTATTATTCATAATAAATAGTGATAAGTGAGTAGTGATTAGTGATAAGTAAGTAGTGATAAGTGAGTGGTGATAAGTGAGTAGCTGCTATGCGATACATACCGCATGGCACTAATCACTTATCACTAAAAAACTCATCACTATTAACAATACATCGCTACGATTGCTTCATACAATTCTTGCTTGCCGCTGGTTTGCTTGGGTTCGCCGTTTGTTTTAGCATATGAAACCAGATCTTCCAGGGACAGTTTACCATCTTCAAATTCTTTACCCTTACCGGTATCAAATGAGGCATAACGATCAGCAAGCATCTTCTTGTATGGAGACTCATTCAGCAGATTGGCTGCACTTTCCAGAGCACGGGCCATAGCATCCATACCGGCAATGTGAGCTATAAAGATGTCTTCCAGATCGGTAGAGTTACGACGGGTTTTGGCGTCAAAGTTTGTGCCTCCATTACCTAATCCGTCATTACGGATAATCTGCATCATAGCCTGTGTCAGTTCATAGTTGTCGATAGGGAACTGGTCTGTATCCCAACCATTCTGATAGTCACCACGATTGGCGTCAATAGAACCCAGCATACCATTGTCAACTGCTACTGCCAGTTCGTGTTCAAAAGTATGACCTGCCAATGTTGCATGGTTTACTTCGATATTTACCTTAAAGTCTTTATCCAACCCATGAGCTTTCAAGAAGCCGATCACTGTTTCGGTATCTACATCGTATTGGTGTTTGGTAGGTTCCATTGGTTTGGGTTCAATCAGGAAAGTACCTTTGAAACCACGTGCACGGGCATAGTCACGGGCTATCATCAGCATCTGAGCGAGATGTTCTTTTTCACGTTTCTGATCTGTATTCAATAGTGACATATAGCCTTCGCGTCCACCCCAGAATACATAATTAGAACCACCTAATTCGATCGTTGCATCAATTGCATTCTTAATCTGAACAGCAGCACGAGCCACTACATCAAAATCCGGATTGGTAGCTGCACCATTCATATAACGTGCATGACCAAATACGTTGGCAGTACCCCACAACAGTTTGATGCCTGTTTCTGCCTGTTTCTGTTTAGCATAAGCGACAATTTCCTTCAGGTTAGCTTCATATTCTTCAATTGTATCAGCTTCTGTCACCAGGTCTACATCATGGAAACAGTAATATTCGATACCCATTTTTTGCATGAATTCAAAGCCTGCATCCATTTTGTTTTTGGCAGCCTGAACAGGATTATTTTCGCCATTCCATGGGAACTGTTTTGTTCCACCACCAAACTGATCACCACCTTCCGCACAGAGTGTATGCCACCATGCCATGGCGAATTTCAGCCAGTCTTTCATTTTCTTACCATTGATCACCTTTTCAGCATCGTAGTAGCGGAATGCCATTGGGTTCTTACTATCTTTACCTTCAAATTTAATTTTTTCAATTCCGGGGAAATACTCTTTTGTTGCCATAATTTAAATTAATTGATTGTGTAACTGATATATATATACTGATTATACATCGGTTACAAGGTTTATACTTTGTTTTTTTAGATTATTTATTCATTGATTGTTCCAGACAGAATTTCCATCTTTCATAAGCCTCTGCATACTCTTGTTGTTTGGCAGTATCGGGTTCAATCACTTCCAGTTTATCCAATGTGGCAAATGCTTCATTGTTATCCTTGTAAATACCTGCTCCGATACCGGCTCCTTTGGCTGCCCCTACCGATCCGTCCGTATCATAAAGTTCGATGATAGCTCCTGTTACACCTGCCAGAGTAGTACGGAAGACAGGGCTTAAAAACATATTGGCCTGTCCTGCATGGATTTTTTGTACCGGGATACCCATTTGTCCCATAATATCGATACCATATTTGAAGGAGAATACTATCCCCTCCTGGGCTGCACGGATTATATGTTGCTTGCCATGTGCATTGAAGTCCAGACCACGGATGCTGCAACCTATTTCTTTGTTACATAACATACGTTCGGCACCATTGCCAAAAGGAAGTATACTAAGCCCGGCACTACCAATGGGAGCTGTTGCAGCCAATACGTTCATATCATTATATGAAATACCTTCGGGAGCGACATTGCGTTTTACCCACGAATTGAGAATACCGGTTCCGTTGATACAGAGTAATACTCCGAGACGGGTCTGGCTGGCACTGTGATTAACGTGAGCAAAGGTATTGACACGTGATTGAGGATCATAGTTTACTTCACCATTTACTCCATATACCACGCCGGATGTTCCCGCTGTAGATGCAATTTCACCCGGATTGAATACATTCAGTGAAAGAGCATTGTTGGGTTGGTCACCTGCTCGATAAGTGATAGGTGTACCTTCTTTCAAGCCCAGTTCGTTCGCAGCAGCTGCACTTACACGTCCCTGTTCTGCAAAAGTCGGTTTAACATCAGCAATCAGCGATTCATCAAAACCGTAATATTTCATCAGGAAATCGGCTAACCGGTTGTTTTTGAAGTCCCAAAATATACCTTCGGAGAGCCCTTCTACAGTTGTACAGATGTCTCCGCTCAATTTCATTGCGATGTAATCACCCGGAAGCATTATTTTATAAATCTGCTCATAGACAGCCGGTTCATTTTCTTTGATCCACGCCAGTTTGGATGCTGTAAAGTTGCCCGGAGAGTTTAATAAGTGAGAAAGGCAAAGTTCTTCTCCGAGGGTTTCAAAGGCTTTCTGTCCATAGGGAACAGCACGCGAATCACACCAGATAATAGCAGGACGAAGTACTTTCTGATTCTTGTCTACACATACCAGTCCGTGCATTTGGTAAGAGATGCCAATCGCTTTAATATCAGTAGCGTCTATACCCGATTCTGCCAGGATGGCTTGTGTGGAAAGTTTTAAATTCTCCCACCAGTTCTCCGGATTTTGTTCTGCCCATCCGGAATGAACAGCAATAATAGCAGCTTCTGTTTTTGGAAAAAATGCCGAAGCTATGCACTTGCCTGTTTCAGCATTTACAAGGCTCGCCTTCACTGACGAACTACCTATGTCATAACCTAATAGATACATGATGTTATTTACGATTTAACGATTTACAATTTACGATTGGAGAATCTTTTAATTTATAATTTCCCCCTACCGTCTTATTTTGTTGTATACTTTTTTGTCGAATTTGTAGTAGCGGGCGGCACGGTGGGCAACGCCTTGCTGTTTTTCTTCGAGAGGAACGACATATTCCATTAGGGCTATTTTCTTATGGAAATTGCGCACATCTACCGGTTTGTCGTATACTAATTCAAAGAGTATACGTAGTTGAGAAGCTGTGAATTTTCGTGGTAACAGATCGAAAAGCATTGAGGGATTGAATTCTACCACCTGACGGATATAGGTCAACGCTTCATTAATGATAAGATTATGGTCAAAAGCCAGTACCTTTATATCTTTTAAAGCTACCCAGCATGCCTGATGTTCATCTAAACTCTTATCCAGTGCCCGGTCTATTTTCACCATTGATAAATAGGCAATGGTCACAATGCGTTCTACTCTCGACTGCATGGCACGTTCCAACCAGTGTACATCTTTAGGATTACTTGTCCTGTTTTTAGAGCCAAAAGCTTTGAACTGCATCAGATTTACATTTTTGATACCTGTCAGTTCACATAATACACGTTGTGCAGCTTCGTCCAGATCTTCATCCATATAAATCAGGCTTCCGGGGAGTTTCATATCATGGTATATTTCACCGTTCTCCTCTCCCATTCGTTTTACTAACAGTACTTTTAATTGTTCGCCGTCAAAACCAATCACCACACAGTCCACTGAGATGTGATTGTTTGCCAATGGGGCTTGTTGCTGTATATTTTGCATATCACTTGTTTTTTGAACGATGCAAATATAGAGGCTGTTTTTGTTTTTGTAAATAGAAAATTATATGTTCTAAAACATTGTTTTCCAAAGATATACATATCTTCTATTTTACAGTAACTGCAAATTGTCTTATCATACAAATTACAATATGTATTTTGGGCTTTACAGAAGATTAGTAATTGTATAAAGTACACAAACTACAGATGCCTTTATTTTCAGTTAGTTTCGTCGGTTTATTTCTGTATATGGCAAAAGAGACTTATTGTATTTTATACGATATACCAATTTGTATTTATGGAAAGGATATGAGGGGATATTATTAGATTGTTAAAAAAAGATAAAAAGAGAAGGCCCCCTATTCTATTTGATAATCCGGAAATGCAATATAACAGGGATGAACAGGAATTAGCGCAGATTAAATGTCACCTGCGCTAATTCCTGTTCATCCCTGTTTTAATTCCCATACGGGAAGTACTCAATATTAAAATACGGGCATTTCAACTCTTGTGACTTGTTCTGCTTCCGGTACATCCGGATTACTATAGTAATATTCTATGGATGAACCGGAAGCTTTATATCCATTCAATTTTATCCATTCCGTCATCTCATTATAAAGAGCAGCCAGTTCATTATATGATCCTCTATGCAGGCAGGAGACTATTTTACGTGCAGGTACTATCACTGATTTTATATCTTCTTTACCTTGCAGCCTTCCGGATGATTTAAGGCCAATGATCATTCTGATGTCCTGTTCAGTTAAGCTTTCATAGTGGGGATACTCAACAAAAGGAATATCTGTTGTAACTTCATTTTGCTCTTTAAACAGAGAATCTATTTTAATAAAGTTATCTCCGATCGCTTTAGTCATTCCATTCATATCTGTATGTACTTCGGCTATCAATACCGGTTGCTCCGGTTGTTGTAACAACATTATTTCTGAAATCCTTGCCATAATGGTGAATCTTTATTTCTTTGTAATTGGTATATATATGTCTGTTATTAGCTCCGTTTTTGTTGTTGCAGATGAATGATTCGTGTATATTTCGAAGCTTAAAGTATTCTGAGGACGATATCTGCTTGCGGGGAACCACTCTTCATAAATGATTCGGTAGGACTCATATAGTGAAGAATAGTCTCCGGTATGTCTGAATATTGCATAACGCCCGCCAGGTATTTCCATTATCCCGGAATTTAAATCTGTTTTTTTATCATTACATAAGGTTATACCCAAATAGAAACGACATTTTTCTTCAGGAGTGATGGATGGATCATCCATGCTTATACTTACAAATTTACGATCCTTTCCGTCTATATTGTATCGTTTAGCATGATGTATAAGTTTATCCCAGATCAACCTGTACCGAAACTTATCTTTGTAAGCTTCGCCCACTTCGATACAGAATATCTTAATGGGGTTGAGAGTCTTTATTTCAGGAAAGATCACTGTGTTTTGCTCATTACCTGCCTGTTTATACTTTTCCCTGTATTGGGATGCAGATATACCAAAATGTTTTTTGAATGCCTTAGCAATGCTGAATTTGGTCTGATAATTCGTATGTTCCAGTATTTGATTTATGGTATAGTCTGTTGATATTAACAGATGTGCTATGTGTTCTATGCGTAGGCGTTGTATGTAACTTCCGATATTTTCTCCTGTCACTGCCTGAAAAACTCTTCTGAAATGGTATTTGGACAAGCCACTTATCGCACAAAGTATATCCGTATCTATTCTGTCAAACAGATGATTGTTAATGTGAATGATAACATTCTGAATTGTTTGATGATGAACATTATTTGTTTCCTGCTTTTGTCGCCAGCGATTCAATGCAGGCAAACGTTTGTTTAAGATTTCCCTTAGTTCTTCCGGAGAATATGCAGTATTTGCATAGCCATTGTACTTATCTGTGTATTTTATCCAGATATCAATCATCTCCTGCATAGATATATCAACGGTATATTTTCCGTCCTTCAGGCAATAGTAACAAAACTGATCGCTTCTGGAATTATCGGAATTAGTACCTAACCACTCTTCTACATCGAAACGAAGTGGCATTCCGCAACTTTGGCAATATCTTTTATTTATAACCATTTATTTTTATCTGTTTGTAGTTGCGCGATTGGGTTTTCGCTTAATCTGCAACAGCCGTTCCATATCACTGAATAAGTTTGTGTTTTTTAATTCAAACATAATCCATTTGCCATCATGAAAAGTAGTTGCTTCATCATATTTCATCTGTACTTCCCTTGAGAAAAACGCCCGCTGTGTTTCAAATTTAGCGCGTTCATCTTTCCCTAAAATAATCATAAAGCCGAAAGTATATTCCTTAGCATATAAGGCACAAAGAGTTTTGCCTCCTCTACGATATTTGTATTCATACGTCCAGGCCTTACCACCCTTGTTCCAAAGCCGTTCCATCTCATATTTTTGTTCGATGAGCTGACACAAAGAGGTCCATACATAATAAAGATCCTCTCCTATTAAGTTTTCTATCTTTTCAGAAGTTGGTATTTGAAAAGGCTGTTTCATGACATTCTATATTACGATTGATTCTAAATTAGAGCTTATGCAGCAAAAGTAGTACGTTTCTTCCATAATCAGTTGTCCTAAATAGGCATCTTTATATTAAAAATCAAAGAAACGAATTTTAAAAGGAAAATTAAAACAAGTTCTGACAGGAGTACGAATTTATACTAACTTTGTTCCCTGAAAATATATAAAAACAAGTATGAAACATTATCCGGTGGTTCTTTCCATTGCTGGTTCCGACTGTTCGGGCGGAGCAGGTATACAGGCAGACATCAAGACCATATCTGCTTTAGGAGGGTATGCTGCGTCCGCCATCACAGCTATAACCGTACAAAATACAGTAGGAGTACGCGCTGTACATGTTGTTCCTGCTGAAATTGTCTGCGGACAGATAGAAGCCGTAATGGAAGATTTGCATCCCGATGCTGTTAAGATAGGGATGGTAAGCGAAGAAGAAACAGTTAGGGCCATAGCTGATTGTTTGCGTAAATTTCGTCCCGAACATGTGGTATATGATCCGGTGATGGTGTCTACCAGCGGGCGAAAGTTAATGAACGATGCTGCTATTGAAATCATAAAGAAAGAACTTTTTCCACTAACGACTCTCCTTACCCCAAATCTGGACGAAGTAGAAGTTTTAACGGGCAAAAAGATTGTTGTATTGGAGGATATGCAACAAGTTGCCCGGGAACTTTCGGCTATTTACCGGACTGCCGTATTAATAAAAGGGGGGCATTTGCCGGGAGATGAGATGCAAGATATCTTATGTGCTGACGGAAACTTATTCATATATAAGGAGAAGAAGATAGTAAGTAAAAATCTACATGGCACGGGATGCACCCTCTCCTCTTCTATCGCTACATACCTGGCATTAGGGTGTACCATGAATGAAGCGGTAGGTAAGGCTAAAAACTACCTGAGTAGAGCCATTGACGCAGGTAAAGAGATAGTTGCAGGAAAAGGGAATGGACCGTTGTGCCATTTTTGGAATCCTGAGAAAGCGCAGATAATTGATGATAAGGCAGATAGATTAGAAGGAAAATAGTATCTTCATTGCACAAAATTGCAGATTATGTGCTGTTGTATGACAAAAATATATAACTTTGCACCCGCAAATTTAAATTTAGAACGAAAATATGAAAGCATTTGTATTTCCTGGTCAAGGTGCCCAGTTTGTGGGTATGGGTAAAGACTTGTATGATAACTCTGCGTTAGCAAAGGAATTGTTCGAAAAAGCAAATGATATCCTTGGATATCGCATTACAGATATTATGTTCAATGGTACTGACGAAGACCTTCGCCAGACAAAGGTGACTCAGCCTGCTGTTTTCCTTCATTCAGTAATCTCAGCTCTTTGCATGGGTGACGATTTTAAGCCGGAAATGACTGCCGGTCATTCACTGGGTGAATTTTCCGCATTGGTTGCTGCCGGTGCACTTTCATTCGAAGATGGTTTGAAACTGGTTTATGCACGTGCTATGGCTATGCAAAAAGCCTGTGAGGCTACTCCTTCTACAATGGCTGCTATCATTGCATTGCCTGATGAAAAAGTAGAAGAAATTTGTGCTACGGTTACAGCTGAAGGCGAAGTTTGTGTTCCTGCTAACTATAACTGTCCGGGACAGATTGTTATTTCAGGTTCAATGCCAGGTATCGAGAAAGCTTGTGAATTAATGAAAGCTGCCGGAGCAAAACGTGCCCTTCCTTTAAAGGTAGGTGGCGCTTTCCATTCGCCTTTGATGGATCCTGCAAAAGTAGAACTGGAAGCTGCTATTAATGCAACAGAAGTTCATACCCCCAAATGTCCGGTTTATCAGAATGTAGATGCATTGCCTCATACTGATCCTGCTGAAATTAAAAAGAACCTGGTTGCTCAGCTCACTGCTTCTGTACGTTGGACTCAGACTGTGAAAAATATGGTTGCCGATGGTGCTACCGACTTTACAGAGTGTGGTCCGGGTGCAGTGCTTCAGGGATTGATTAAGAAAATCGATTCTACGGTTTCTGCTCATGGAATAGCATAAGATATTTTCCTTTATACAATAAATGAAAAATGAAGAGGATTTCCGTCACAGGAAATTCTCTTTTTTTAGATATACCCGTTTGAAAACCTTTGTTTGAAATGCAATACAACTCACTTCAAGTAATGTTATTCATTTGCAAAATCAGTGTTAATTTGCGTTTTAATCAATAAAACTCCATGTGCTTTATAGTGAATATGCTCTACTAATAAATGACAATGAACACTTTTAATTTTTAAATTAAGCAACAAAGTATGATTCTCTGATTTATTGTACTATCTTTGTACTCAGAGTTTGAGTTACGAAGTCGTTATCGCATAGTTCTCCTTTTTATGTATTATTAAGCAGGTCTCTCCTTTAATTATCTCCCTCACTCCAGAATTAGTATTTATTTTAATAAAATTTTAAATGAACATTTACATTTCAGGTTTAAGCTTTAGCGCAAATGATGCTGACTTAAATAATTTGTTTGCAGAGTATGGAGAAGTATCTTCAGCTAAAGTAATCTTAGACAGAGAAACAGGAAAGTCAAGAGGATTTGCTTTTGTAGAAATGACAAACGATACAGAAGGTCAGAAAGCGATTGACGAGCTTAACGGAGTAGAATACGATCAAAAAGTGATTGCAGTAAGCATTGCACGTCCACGTACAGAAAAACCATCAAACGGAGGAAGAAACTATAATAACTCCAGAAGATATTAATATCCAGATAATGCAAAAACAGAAGATCCTCTTTTGTTTTTGCATTAAAGTTATCTCATTTTTACTTATTCACGGAATGTTTATTAATTTTCCGTTCTTCTATATAATATCAGGAATTTCCAATCCTGTACCTTTTCATTGGGTCGATACATGCGTCAACTCTTTAGCATAAAGTATATTCAAGGTTGTTTATCCGGCTTATAGTATAGTACAAAATAAATTTATGGAATCATTTTTTATAGGAAATATTGAAATCAAAATACCTATTGTACAAGGTGGAATGGGTGTTGGAATCTCACTGTCCGGTTTAGCATCAGCAGTGGCAAATGAAGGAGGATTGGGTGTAATTTCGTGTGCCGGTTTAGGATTGCTATATCCTAAAAGAAAAGGAACTTATACTGAAAAATGTATTAGTGGATTGGAAGAGGAAATCAGAAAAGCACGTAAAAAGACGAACGGAATTATTGGAGTGAACGTTATGGTGGCACTTTCCAATTATGCCGACATGATTCGTACGGCAATCAATGAAAAAATTGATGTAATATTTTCGGGTGCAGGACTTCCCCTTGACTTACCTGCCTACTTAACACCGGATAGTTCTACTAAATTGGTACCTATCGTATCTTCTTCAAGAGCTGCAAAAATTATTTGTGATAAATGGCTGGCCAATTATAACTATCTGCCCGATGCGATTGTGGTGGAAGGTCCCAAAGCCGGCGGGCATTTAGGATTTAAGAAGGAGCAACTGCAGGATCAAAGTTATGCTTTAGAATCATTGATTCCGGCAGTGGTAGCGATAGCCAATAGTTACAGTGAAAAGAAAAAGATTCCGGTAATTGCTGCTGGTGGAATCTCTACCGGAGAAGATATTGCCCGTTTTATGGAGCTGGGGGCTTCGGCTGTACAGATGGGAAGTATTTTTGTAACAACACAGGAATGTGATGCTTCCCAAACTTTTAAAGAAGTGTACATCCATTCCAAACCTGAAGATGTACTTATCATTGAAAGCCCTGTCGGGATGCCGGGAAGAGCCATCAATGGAGAGTTTATCCATAACGTAGAAAGTGGTATGGAAAGACCCAAAAAATGCTCATTTCATTGCATCAAGACATGTGATTATCAAAAAAGCCCTTATTGCATTATCAAAGCATTGTATAATGCTGCAAAAGGTAATATGAGAAGAGGATATGCATTTGCCGGCAGCAATGCTTTTCTCGCAGAAAAAATAAGTAGTGTAAAAGAAGTAATGAATAAACTGGAAAGTGAATTCTTCTTAGCAACTCACAAGTTGGTTTAATCAGAAATCAGCAAACGTTGAGATATTTAAGTATTAATCAAAATATAATTTTAATGGCAAAATCCGTAACAGTTGACAAACGTGAGAACGAAAAGAAAAGACTCGCTCGCCGAGCGGAAAAACAAAAAAGAAAAGAAGAAAAAAAACTATCACCCAAAGCGAATAGCCTGGATGATATGATTGCCTATGTTGATGAAAATGGTATGATAACCTCTACACCACCAACAGAGAACATCAAAAAAGAAGAAATAAAGCAGGAGGAAATTGTTATATCTACTCCTAAAAAGGAAAAAGAGATTCCAACCGTAATGAAAGGACGGGTAGAATTCTTCAACACTTCCAAAGGCTTTGGCTTTATCAAAGACCTTTCGGGAACTGAGAAATACTTTTTTCACGTGAACAATGTAATGGCTGATATTTCAGAAAATGACATTGTGACATTCGATCTCGAACGAGGGATAAAAGGTATGAATGCAGTGAATATCTGCTTCGAGAATGAACAAAAAACAGGAAATTGATAGTACGTCAGACTCTGATTAAAAGTAGATGGAACAAGAATCATTTCTATAAAATATAAAACTAAAATAATACAATTTGAATTATGAAAAAAGGTAATATGATACGATCTGAAATGAATTCGTCCAGTCAGTTGATAGAGAACGTACTCAAAGAGTATAAAAAGAGTGTAGGTGATGTGGTGCTTGTGGCAATCAGTCCGCGAACATCAATTGAGCTTCCCGCGCACCTATCCCAAGCAGAAAGAGATCTTCGCATAGAGGTTTATAAAAAACTGCATAGCTCAAAAGTCTAAAATATTTAGTGTAATAAAAGTCTTTATTGAACAAACTTTTACTTTCGGTGGCTGTTATTCATAGTAATAATTAATTTATATAATCATAAATAAATAACCGATATGGGCAGACGCAGTCAGTTGGAGCATCAGGTATCTGTTGCTCAGGAAAGGATTAAAAAGGCTCCTAAAGATACTCCCAAAGATATTATAAAATTGTGGGAACAGGAGTTAGTCGATTTGGAAATTGAATTAAATAACCTGGTTGATGGTGAAGAAGATAATAATGACTAATCAGAAAGTAAAATAAAAACTGCATTTCTAAATAGTCATATTTAGTAGTAGAGACTTCTTCGGGTGTATAAAGTGACACCCGAAGAAGTCTTTTTTTATCTATAATTGTCATACAAAAAGAGCTGGATTCATTGACATATATCAAAAAACAGAACTTTGAAATATATTTTTTGCTTTATATCAATTCAATCGTAACATTTCTACTTTACATTTGCAGTGTTTTCAAGGTATATAATATAAAATGTTTAAATTATGAAATGGGTAAAAAGATTGTTAGATAGAATCGGAAATGCCGATTCTATGATTTGGGGGTATGTGATGCTCCATGAGTAAAAAAGTTGTTATCAGAATTTTATTGAAAGAAACGTTTGAAAAAGGAGTCCGGTAATTGCCGGACTCCTTTTTGATTATATAGAGATCAGATCTGTATCTTAGTTCTGTTTTTTTTGAAAAGTAAATTCGTAAAGAAATACCCTGCTTCCACTGCAACAATTCCAATCACTGCCCCTCCTACTACATCGCTTAACCAATGCCTGTTATTAAGCTGGCGGGTAATACCTGTAACTACGGCCGGTAAATAGGCCACTATACTTACCAGGATATTTTTCTTGCCATATTCCTTGTACAACAAACATGCTGATGTAAAAGCGGTTGCCGTGTGCCCCGAAGGAAAAGATAATAAATCAGATCCGTCCGGTCTTAATACTCCAGCCAATGACTTAATTGAAGAGACAGTAATTACCATCAATGCAAATGAAAAAACAGTAGCAACCAGCATTTGTGTCCAGTTACTTCGACTCTTTATTCCTGTTATTTTTAATCCGAACATAATTACCAGCGGAAGATATGGCAGAAAATCATCATATCGGTAGGCAAAAGAAGGAATATGTGTATTACGAAGATTATAGATGTACTGATTCGCACTTTCCAGGACTCCATATCTTAAAGCACACAATGTCAATATACAAATAAACACCCAAAAAAGTAGTTTACGGAGACTCATCATACCCTCATCTGATTTTGTTGTAAATAACGCTCAAAGGTATTAAAAGATATCGGATATAAAGTTGATTGTTATTAAACAAAAACATATTTCTATATGATTTTAAGATTGATAAATGACCGGAATTGTATCATTACATCATTTTACAATACAAATAAGAAGGAATTATTTTTAGAAACCATGCTATGTACCTCCAACGTTTGGATATATAGACTACTTTATTTTTTCGTATAATGGCTTTATATATCTGACATACTGCTTTATCAAGAGATGCCACCCAAAATAAGCCTTCTCCTTTTGCCATAGCTGTGTTAACGAAACCGGGGCGTATATCTGTGATATATAGAGGATAAGGTAATTTTGCAGCTTTCTGCCTTAGCCCTTCTGTGTAGTTCATTTGAAACGCTTTGGTTGCATTATATGCCGGGGCAACACCACTTCCACGAATACCGCCAATGGAAGATATAACAACAAGTTGTCCTGACTGCTGGTGTTGAAAGAATAGGAAAGCCCAATCCGCAATATTAGTAAATCCAATTACATTTGTCAGAAGAGTCGGCTTCTCCAGCCGATAGTCCAATTTTGGATTTACTTCCCCCACACCGGAACAAATTACCAGAATATCCATACCCCCCATTTCATTAGTGAGTGTATTGAGTTGATAAAGTGTATCATTGTCATTGGTAATGTCGCATACTCTGTAGTGACAATCTTCACTTTGCGAACAGATCTCCTGTAGTATTAGTTCCCGACGACCAACAATGCCGACAATATACCCTTCGTTTATAAAAGTCTCTGCCAATCCACGTCCAATACCGGATGTAGCACCTATGATGATAACCTTCTTCATTTTCAGTTCTTATTTGTCTGGTACAAAAGTATTCCGTCAGAACAAAAAAAGTCTTGATTGAAATCAAGATTTTAGATTCTGTTTTAAATTTTCTTCTCGTATACTCTATTAATACCAACTATTTATAAAAAACAGATCTTTAATAAAAGTTAATCAAAAAAGTTCCATTCAATATTTTATTTTCTGTTTTCATAACAATTGATAATTGTTTCTATTTTCATGTTCATGCAAATTGTTATATCTTATGAATATTTAGTTTATTTCTTGGTGAGAAACGGCCTATTGCTCGTAGAGAATCAACACGATCTTCGTATACTCTATTAAAACCAAATGTTTCCGCAGAATATTGCTTTAATAAATGTTAACTACGAAAGATATGTCCTTTCTTCACTATGTTTTCTTTTTCATTACAATTAATGACTGACTCTACTTTCGTAACTATACCAATTGTTATATCTTATGGATGTTTCACTTATTTCTCGGTGATAAATGCCCCGTTTCTCGTAGAGAATCGAAGCGTTTGTCGTAGAGAAACGAGTCGATTCTCTACGAGAAAATAATCTCTCATATAATGTATT